>Ga0208971_1000037_pt1 | contig 87114 bp, 66 predicted proteins | sample AOAMet1_18_M0_10_2_FD_188229 | JGI IMG/M metagenome (GOLD analysis project Ga0208971, IMG submission 188229) | Ammonia-oxidizing marine microbial communities from Monterey Bay, California, USA - CAN11_18_M0_10 (SPAdes) | ecosystem: Environmental > Aquatic > Marine > Intertidal zone | place...
TCCGGCGCTTCTTTTTGGCACTTGGAACCAAGGCCACCAATACATGCTCTCCATCGGTGAAGTCAGTGTCGCTGACCCGCTGATGATGGCGTTTTTCGATAAAATGTTGATTGGAGCCATCAAGGTCCTGCCTCTCGTCGTGGTTAGCTATGGCGTGGGATTGGGCATTGAATTCCTCTTTGCCGGAATGCGCGGTCATAGCATCAATGAAGGTTATCTCGTTTCAGGGATGTTGATTCCGCTGATCATGCCAGTTGATGTTCCGTTGTGGATGCTTGCGCTTGCTGTGGCTTTTGCAGTGATCATTGCCAAGGAAGTATTTGGCGGTACCGGAATGAATATTTTGAACGTCGCTCTTACGGCTCGTGCATTTTTGTTTTTTGCATACCCCAAGCAACTGTCTGGTGAAATTTGGATCCATGAAGTAGCCACCTCAAAAGCAGGAGGATTGCTTGTAGACGGTTACACAGGAGCCACGGCTCTGGGACAATTGGCATCTACCGTAGGGAAGGCGCCCACAGAACCTGCAGTCATGGGTGTTATGGACATGTTTGCAGCGGACGGTATGTTCAGTCTGACGAATTCGTTTTTTGGATTGATACCAGGATCGGTTGGAGAGACCTCTGCATTGGCCATTTTAATTGGGGCTGCATTGTTGATTTGGACGGGGATTGGAAGTTGGAAAGTGATGTCTTCTTTCCTCGTTGGAGGTCTGGCGATGGGAGCTATTTTCAATGCCATGGGTCTCAATGCCTACATGACCATTCCTGCGATTCACCAGGTGGTTATGGGAGGTTTCATGTTTGGCATGGTATTCATGGCGACTGACCCTGTGAGCGCGGCACAAACTGAACGTGGAAAATGGGTTTATGGATTCTTCGGAGGGTTCTTGTCGATCATGATTCGTGTCTTTAACCCTGCCTACCCGGAGGGTGTTATGATGGCAATACTCTTTATGAATGTGATGGCCCCTTTGATCGATCACTACGTGATTCAAGCCAATGTGAGCAAGCGTGAAAAACGCATGCAACTCTCGTTGTCTCAACGTGCAACTGCTTAACCTGAAGATCATGGCAATTGATAAAAACAGCACAGGCTACACGTTCCTATTCTCCATCATCATGGTGGTGGTCGTAGGAACTTCGCTCGCTTACACCTCTCTTTCATTGAAAGAGCGTCAGAACGCAAATGCGGCTGACAAGAAGATGATGGACATTCTGGGAGCGATTGGCATCGATGCCAATCGAACCAATGCGAGCGAATTATTTGCCGATTATGTGGTAGAGCGGGTCGCCATCGACATGAGCGGACGTGAATTGTTGGCAACATCTTCAGCAGTTGACCCCAAAGACAAAGCGGATCCTTTCGGTATTGATGTGAAGAAAGATTACCGCGCCAGCGTAAAATCAGCGGTGAAAGCAGCCGATGGTGACGAAGCTGCACTTATGGCCGCACTCTCTGAAGATGATTTGCGATTTCCGCTTTTCCGCTGCGCAAAGGACGGTGCAAGCCTTTACGTCATCCCAGTGGTAGGCTCAGGGCTTTGGGGGCCTATTTGGGGCTACGTTGCACTGGAAGAGGATAAGACGACCATTTATGGCGCCAACTTTGATCACAAGACCGAAACGCCTGGACTTGGAGCAGAAATCAAGGAAACATTTTTCACCGAAAAATTCAAGGGCAAGAAGCTCAACGCCAACGCAGCTGCTTTGTTCACAGTGACCAAAGGAGGTGCAACGACGGATGAATACAGCGTAGACGGCATCACCGGTGGTACGATCACATCGAAGGGAGTGGATGAGATGATCAACCGAACTTTGAAGGTGTACTACCGTTATTTTGAATCAGAAACACGAGCGCAACGATGAGTACCGATACAGCAGCAGCGCCCAAAAAGGAGTCGCTGTTTTCCAAAAAGAATCGCCGGCTCCTCTCGGACCCACTTGACGATTCAAACCCAATCACTGTTCAGGTGTTGGGGATTTGTTCAGCATTGGCCATCACTGTGCAATTGCAACAAGCCGTCATCATGAGCTTGTCTGTGTTGTTTGTGATGATCGGCGGAAACGTGATTGTTTCTTTGCTCCGAAACTTGATTCCGGATCGCATTAGAATCATCGTTCAACTGGTTGTGGTCGCCTCTTTGGTGATCATCGTGGACCAAGTATTGAAGGCCTTTCAACCGGACATTTCAGAAAAGCTTTCGGTCTTTGTAGGGCTCATCATCACCAACTGCATCATCATGGGGCGATTGGAAGCCTTTGCATTGGGAAATAAGCCCGGTCCATCATTTTTGGATGCCATCGGGAATGCGATGGGTTACGCCTGGATTCTTCTAGCCGTCTCCATTGTGCGCGAAGTCTTTGGAAGCGGAGCGATTTCCCTGCCAGGAATGGGACAGGTTAAATTCTTGCCATCAGAGTGGTTCATGAGTGAAGGTGGTTTCTACGAAAACAACAACCTCATGATTCTACCTCCAATGGCACTCATCACGGTGGGAATCATCATCTGGATCCAGCGCAGTCGCAATCAATCTTTAATCGAAGAGAACTAATGGAATACCTCAGCATTTTTGTGAAGGGCATCTTCATTGAGAACATGATTTTTGCCTACTTCTTGGGCATGTGCTCTTATTTAGCTGTCTCGAAGACGGTGAAAACCGCCAATGGATTGGGACTCGCCGTTATTTTCGTGTTGGGAATTACAGTTCCCATCAACTACCTCCTTGAGAATTACGTTTTGAAGGAAGGAGCTTTGCAATGGATTAGCCCAGAATACGCAACTGTGGATCTCAGTTTCTTGAGTTTCATCATGTTCATAGCAGTGATAGCATCCATGGTGCAATTGGTCGAAATGATTGTCGAGAAATTTGCCCCTGCGCTTTACGGAGCTTTGGGTATTTTCTTGCCGTTGATCGCCGTGAACTGTTCAATCTTGGGTGGAGCTCTGTTCATGCAAGATCGCCAGTATCCGAGCATTGGCGAAGCAACCGTCTTCGGACTGGGTTCTGGCGTTGGGTGGTGGTTGGCCATCGTAGCCATCGCAGCTATCCGCGAGAAGATTCGCTACTCACACGTGCCAGCTCCTTTGAAAGGCCTGGGGATCACGTTCATCATCACAGGTCTCATGGGCATAGCGTTCATGAGTTTTATGGGCATTGAAATTTGATAGAGATGACGACTACAATTGTACTGACAATCGCTTTCTTTTTGGCGGTAATCTTGATTCTCGTAGGGTTGTTGCTTTTCGCCAAGGCGAAGCTATCTCCGAGTGGTAAATTAAAAATTATCATCAACGGGGAGCAAACGCTGGAAGTTGATGGTGGGAGCACGCTCCTGACGACTTTGGGAAACAATGGGCTTTTCCTCCCGTCTGCTTGCGGAGGAGGTGGAACATGTGTGCAATGCCGTTGCCAAGTTTCAGAAGGTGGCGGAAGCATTTTGCCTACGGAGGAGCCGCACTTTAGCCGCAAGGAGATCGCTGATAACTGGCGCCTCGGTTGCCAAGTCAAAGTGAAAGAGGACATGGAAATTCAGGTGCCTGAAGAGGTGTTTGGAATCAAGAAGTGGGAATGCGAAGTGGTCTCGAACTACAACGTCGCTTCTTTCATCAAGGAATTTGTCGTTCGGCTTCCTGAGGGTGAATCTTTGGACTTCGAAGCAGGTGGATACATTCAAGTGGATGTTCCAGAGACGGTTGTTGAATTCAAGGACATTGATGTAACGGCTCACCCGGAACATCACAAAGACCCAGAGACATTCCAAAGTGAGTGGGATAAGTTTGGATTATGGGACTTGAAGATGACCAATGAGGAGCCGATTGTGCGCGCTTACTCCATGGCCAATCACCCGGCAGAGGGCAACATCGTCATGCTCAACATCCGTGTGGCAACCCCGCCTTGGGATCGAGCACGAAACGCATGGATGCAAGTAAATCCTGGCGTTTGCTCGTCCTTTGTGTTTGCCCAAAAACCCGGTGATAAGGTTGAAATTTCAGGGCCATATGGTGAATTCTTCATCAAAGAAACTGGTTCTGAGATGGTATACATTGGCGGAGGCGCTGGAATGGCACCAATGCGTTCTCATCTTTTCCACCTGTTTCACACTGTAAAGACAGACCGCAAGGTGACATTCTGGTACGGTGGGCGATCAAAGCGGGAGCTCTTCTATTTGGATGACTTCAATAAGATTGCGTCAGAATTCCCCAATTTTGACTTCCACGTTGTTCTATCAGAACCATCAGAAGGGGATGATTGGAAGGTTAAAAATGACATCAAGGATGAAGGAGATGGCTTCTTAGGTTTTGTGCACAACGCTGTCATAGAACACCAGCTTGCTCAACACGATGCGCCTGAAGACATTGAGTTCTATTTCTGTGGCCCCCCCATGATGAACCAAGCGGTTTTGAAAATGTGTGACGATTGGGGAGTTCCTCCCGAAAACGTCAGCTTTGATGACTTTGGAGGCTAAAACCCTTCGATTGAAGCTTTTTCGCACCACGATCGTTTGTGCGTTCGCTGCCTTGTCCTGCGGTAACCCGCAGGGAGTTGAGCTTACGAGCAATGCTGTGCCGATAGACGCTTCCGTTCAAGAGTTTCTTCACGTGGGAGACACGCAAGGCACAACGTATCTTGTGAAATACCACGGTGAGTCTGAGGTGAATCAATCGGTCATTGATTCTGTTCTTGAGTTGGTTGACAAAGAGTTCAATCTTTGGAGACCCACGTCAAGGATCAACGCAATCAATGATCATCCAGGAGGAAATGAGTTGTTGACGTTTGTTGATTCTTCTCAGTTGTGGTCTGTCCTCTGGTCCAGAAGCCTCGATTTGTACGAAGCCTCTCAAGGTGCATTTGACCCGACGGTTCATCCCTTGGTGGAGCTTTGGGGGTTTGGATTGAGCAAAAAAGGTGCTGTCAATGAAGACGACGTGCTTCGCATTTTGCCATCAGTTGGTCTCACTGTGGATCGAATCGATTTGGAGGAAAATGAATTGGATCGTGTGTATGTCAATACATACGTCAGAAAAGGAAATCCCAATACGTCAATTGATTTCAACGGCATTGCGCAAGGTTTGACGGTGGATTTACTGGCAGATGCATTGATTGCAGAAGGCATTACTGATTTCATGGTGGAGGTGGGAGGTGAGGTCAAATGCCTCGGGCTCCGTATGGACGGCCAAGCTTGGCGCATTGCCATTGATCTACCTGTCGATCAAGCGGATGGTCTCGATGAGCGGCAGTTGCAGTCGATCGTTTCAGTGAAGGATGCCGCAATCTGCACAAGTGGGAATTATCGAAAGTTTTACGAAGAGGATGGTGTCAAGCGATCGCATACGATCAGTCCATTTACGGGTTATCCCGTGCAGCATTCGCTCTTGAGCGCAACAATTCACGCTGTGGACGCTGCAACTGCTGATGCGCTTGCTACTGCGTGCATGGTATGGGGTCCCGAAGAGGGAAGGCAGTTCATCGAGAATTACCGCACAAACAATGAGCAAGAACGCATCGAGGCGTTCTTTATTTATGCCACTGAATCGGGTGACATGGAGACGTGGGAGACCGAGGGTTGGAAGACCACATTGGCGCCAGATGCGTGACGAGTTGTAAAGGTTGCGCCTTTTATTCTGCGGGCTTGAGGCACTCATCTTGAGGGCGTGCGCCGCAAACAGAACATGACCCAGACTCGTTTTTGAGCAACGGATTTTGAGAGGCGCAGGTGCCGGAGAATTCACCGTCTTTCTTCACCAGTATTTTGATGGCGATTCCTGCGAAACCTAATGCCAACATCCCCACAGATAACGCGATGACTTTCCATTCCATGGGTCAAAATTACGACGTGATGGGTGCGAATCCGATGTCAACCGAGGGTCTTGTGATATTTTTCGTAAATTGAAGTGGCCTATTGTGCCTCAACCATGTTATCTCAATCATCTCACTTCGTTGCTTGCGCCTTGCTTCTCATGCTATCCGTGTGCGGTTTTCATGAAGGTGTTTTGGCGCAACAGGGGCCATGCGATTGCCTTGCCTTGAATGAGCGGCCGATCAAAGAGATTTCGGATGGCGAAGGTTCAGGAACTGGAACAGTGACTTGGAGTTGTGATACAATTTACTTGCTCACCGAACCGGTGTTTGTGAATTCAGGTGATGAACTTACCATCGCACCGGGAACATTGATAAAGGGACGCACGGGAGTCGTGTTTGATACGTTGACTTACACGCTGCCAAATGGCAATCCCTCTCCGCGTGAGGATTATGTTTACAGCCAGCATGCCGGCAGTTTGATCGTGAGCGCAGGTGCATCGCTTCAAGCCGATGGAACGTCTGACTGTCCCATCGTTTTTACGTACGAGGAGGATCCGATGGATGGTTCGATTGGGTATGACATTAGAGGGAAATGGGGGGGGCTGATTGTGTGCGGAAACGGCGCGCTAAATACGTTTGATGGCAACGACGAAGTCGAAGGTGTGGTGGATTACACAGGACAGGATCGTCATGTGTATGGCGGTGATGCGGCCTCGGATGCTTCCTCGGGAGTATTGAGGTATCTCAGCATACGCCACGCATCCACTTCATTGGGCATCTCTCAATTTGGCAATGGCATTGAGACAAACGCCTTAACGCTTTGCGGCATTGGCAATGGCACAACGGTTGAATACATTGAGACCATTGCAAGTGGTGATGATGGAATCCAAATTTTTGGAGGAACAGTAGACATTCATCATGTTGCAGCTATTTTCAATGAGGAAGATGGATTGGAATACGATCAAGGCTGGCAGGGACGGGGACAATTTATTTTTGCCATGACCGATGAACTCAATGACGCTGGAGAGCACGCAGGCGATTATGAGGGAGATGACTACGAAGAATTCGACGTGAACATGACCTTCATGCCTTATTCCAATCCATTGCTTTATAACCAAACCTACATCGGAGCAGGTGCAGCGACAGCAATTCGATTGCACAATGGTGCGGGCGTTCGGATGCACAATAGCCTCTTTGTAAACTTCGGTCTGGGCATTGACTTTGAAGATGAAGATCCTTGTGATGCATGGGAACTTCTCTTGTTTGGTGAAACCAACATCGAAAACAATCGATTCTGGCAAATAGGAGACAGTTCCGCCATTGCTGAACTTATTTTATACGATGATGGCTACGTCTTCAATGGCCAGGAGGTGGTTGAGGCTCACTTCATTGACAACAATAATTTCGCTGCCGATCCCGACATTGACTTCACGTTCTCTTCTGATTCTGGCCATGTGATGGATCCCATCAATTTGACTCCAGATTCTGTCACCATGATGGCGGAATTGGAATTTCTTCCCAACGATCCATGGTTTGATTCAGTGGATTATATCGGGGCATTTTCGTCTTCAGGTGAGAATTGGTTAACATGCTGGACGTATGCCGAGCAGCTTGGTCTTTTTGGTGCTTGGAACGGCGGAGATGTGGATACCGACTCAGAAATCCTTGGCTGCACTTATTTCTTCGCTTGCAATTATAGTGCGGCAGCGACGTTGGATGACGGCACTTGTGAAATTGAATCATGCGCGGGCTGCACGTTTTCAGATGCTGATAATTACGACCCTGAGGCATTGTTTGATGATGGGTCCTGCAACGGTTCTGCACTCTTAGAATGTCCGGCAGATATCAATCAAGATGGCTTTGTAAACACCAGTGATCTTCTCATTTTTCTCGGGGCATTCGGGGATGATTGTGAGGAGTGATCGCGCAATGCATTCTTCTCAGAAGGTTTGGTCTTTTTCTACCCTTGCTGTAGTCACAAAAAAGGTGAGATTGTCCGAGGGAAACTTGTCGTTATTGATTCGTTGGTTGGGCCTTCTTCCAGTTCTACTTTGTTTTGCGGCATCTGGCTTTGCGCAAATTGAATTTGAGGGGCTACATTCTGACCAAGGGTCATTGCAGGATGGAGAAACCCAAAATTGAGGGCAATTGCTTGGGCAAAGGTTGTCTTTCTATGCGCGTGGGGACTTCGAGACAGGATCCAATGAAAAATGGGATGTGTTCAACGCGACTCCGTCGGAATTGGGTGTCAATGGAAAAACCATTGCGGCAGTTTCATTTGCGCGATCCGTTAAATTTCAGTTTTCTGATTCTACCAAATTGGTGTTGGATACCTATGAACGGATAATCTGCTCGAAACTGAAACGATTTCAAACCGAGTTCCACTGCAATCGCAGAATTTACTTTGTAATGCATGGTCACCATCAAATGAGCATGGCCCAATTCAAGGTCCGGATTTGTTAGCATCCAGCCTTGGAGTGCAGTTACCTGAATCCGGTTAAAATCCCATCGTAAACCACCAAGAACAGCCCACTGTGTCCGGCCAAGTGGCGGGACAGCCCCTGTTGCTGCTCTCGTGACCCGAAGACTTTGATTGTATCCAATGTCATGAGCCACAGCCCAGCCAACTGACTGTGCACGTTTGATTTTGTGGTGCCCCAAAAGGTGCAGATTTAAAATCGGATGAAGAGGACCTCCGGGCAATCCGACATCACGAGCTCCTCCTCGGAGGCTCATTTCCAACGTGAATGGAATGCGAGTCTTTGGATTGAAAGCTTTCAATGTGTGCTTTTGAACTTGGTGATTTTCCCGCCATTGGTGGTTCAAATCAATGCCGAAATTGTTGATTCCAAGATTGGGCAGAGAAAGTGCTCCATTTGAAAAGTGCGTGAATCGAGTTTTGATTGTCCAGGCGCTTCTCTGGCCATCAAACACAGATATGCACCAGGCTGCATGCAACCCGGCATTCCAATGTGTGCTCATGGCAACTGAAGAAGGAGCATCGATGGGATCCCATGGACGTGAGCTCCTGCCGACTCCGATGCCCAGTTCACCATAACCCCATTTTGAACCCGGAAATCGGTTCAGCCAAAGGCCGCTAACGATTGAGCCCAGAGCCGCTCCACCCAATTCCGTCCATGCCAATTCAATTCCCGACCAATGCGTGCCCTCAGGGTGTCGTCCTTCGGTCCATCCCCCAACGATTTGTTTGCCGTATGCGACAGACATCCGCTTGGAATGATCCGTGACCAAGTGCTGCATAAGGTTGCGATGAGGCAAAACGTATCCCATACCGAGCCCCAATTCAATGCCTGCGGGAATGCTTTGCTTGCGGTTTGTAGGTGTTCTTGATTCTTGATTCGTTTGGGCAGAAGCGAAAGGAGATAGTGCACAAAAAACGGATGCACATACCATCTCAACAGTCAACAATCGATTCTTTAGGCCCAGCATCATGCTTCGAATTTAGTGCGCCTTACCTTCGCCGCATGCATACGATGGAACAGAAATTGGCCGCATTTGAGCGCTTGCTTAAAATCATGGAAGAATTGCGGGAAAAATGTCCTTGGGATAAAAAGCAAACGTTAGACTCGCTTCGTCATTTGACCATTGAAGAGACGTACGAGCTGTCAGAAGCCATCTTGGATAATGACATTAAGGAGGTGCAAAAGGAAACCGGTGATCTTCTTTTGCACATGGTTTTTTATGCTCAAATCGCCAGCGAAAGATCATCTGAAGAAGGCGGATGGGACATTGCCGATAGCCTGAATGGGATTTGCGATAAGCTGATCGACCGTCACCCTCATATTTATGGAGATGTAGAAGCCAACGACGAGGAGACTGTCAAGGCCAATTGGGAGCAATTGAAGTTGAAGGAAGGAAATAAGTCGGTTTTAGAGGGTGTTCCGAAGGGCTTGCCAAGCTTGGTCAAAGCTTATCGCATGCAAGACAAGGTGCGCGGTGTCGGGTTTGATTGGGACAACGAGCACCAAGTCTGGGACAAAGTGGAAGAGGAGCTTGCAGAGTTCAAAGCCGAGTTGGATGTTGACGCTGAGCGCGCAACGGATGAGTTTGGTGATGTCCTTTTTGCATTGGTCAACTTCGCTCGGTTCAAGGACATCAACCCAGATGAAGCATTGGAACGAACGAATAGGAGATTTCGAAACCGGTTTCAATTCATGGAAAAGGCCATCAACGAGGCCGGTGGCAAGACCCTTTCAGAGATGACACTTACCGAGATGGACGTGCATTGGGATGCCGCCAAGAAAGCTTTAGCTGAGGATGAGAGAAAATCGTGATCATCCGATGAATAAAAGGCTGCATTTGCGCCTTTCGATGGGTTTTGTTTTGCTGAGTTTATGCAGTGGCTGCAATCGGCCAGATGCACCTTGGTGTTTGATGAGCGCAGGGGAATGGGTAGAGGACACGTTAATATGGGAACCTTCGTCCAATTTCGCTCTTGTCGTGGAAAATCACTTGGAAGTTGAGTGCTCCATTGGCGATTCAAATCAGGTGCAATTGATTTGGAGCGGTCCTGCAAACTTGGTGGCTCACGCATCGGCATTGCGGTCGGGAAATGAGTTGGTTTTGAGCCATGAAGACCGCTGTCAATGGACGCGCGATTTGAGTCACATTGTGCGTGCCAAAGTATCTGCTCCAGCGTTTGATGCAGTTCATTTGAACGGTCAGGGAAGTTTCAATTTGGTTCAAAACGATTTGACTCAAAATTTAGAAGTGGATGCGCAAGATTACGCCGGTACCATTGATCTGCATTTAACCGCAGATTCGGCGACGGTGAAGTTGCACAACGGAGCTGCCCAAGCCACGGTCACAGGCAATGTCCAAACGCTACTCGGGTATTCATCAGGTTTGTCCAGTCTTGATGCTTCGGAATGCGCTTCAGGTCAAGCGTTTATTCATCAATCGGGTGTGAGTGATCTGCGCTTCAAAGCATTGGAGTACGCTTATGTGAGAATAGATGCCCCAGGGGATGCGCTCGGTGGACCGCAACCCCCACTGAATTGGCAACTCAATCGAACAGGATCAGGGGAACTTCGTTGGCAACACTGACGCTGTTCAAGGCGCCAACAAGTTGGTGACCTCGTCTTGAAAGGATTCTACCCACATGGCGTATTGCATGCCTGACGGATGCAGTCCATCTGCGGCGACCAAGCCTTCCAATTCTGGCCATTGTTGTGAGATATCTGTGATGTTGAAATGCGATACGCCGTACGATTCTGTAATTTCTTTGCAGGCCGCGTTGAAGGTTTCGAGTTCTGCACTGATTTGTGCTTGGTTGGATGCTCCAAAAGGGGTGTATCCATAATCCGGAATGGAGACAACAAAAACTCGGTCCGCGCGTCCATTGGCAGCGGCAATGGAGCGTTGCAATAAGTTTTCGTACTCCGATTCGTATTCTTCCAACGATGCCCCTTGGTATTGATTGTTTACGCCAATCAGTAAGCTCACCAAATCCCAGGCTTGTTCTTCTAGCCCTGAGTTGTAAAAGGCCTGGCTTAAGTTGTTAGTGGTCCAGCCCGTTGTGGCGAGGATGGTGGCTTCATCGAAAGGACCGTTGTTCAAATTCGCTTCCAATTCCGATTGCAGTTGGTTTGGCCAACGTTCAGATGCGGATACCGATTCTCCGATGGTATAAGAATCTCCAAGTGCCAGATAGCGCCATGAAATGCCGTTGATTGGCGATGCTGTAACCATTGTCACTGGCGCTTCTTGATCGGTGGAGTCAAAGTTTCGGCAACCGCTCCAAGTGAGCGCAATCATTGCAAAAAGAAAGAACAGTTTCGGTCTCTTCAGAAGCATATCAGAAGTCCATCGCTGCAATTCGGGCATTGCATGAAGAAAAGGATGTGTGAAAGGCTGTTGAGATTGTTGCATGTGACGTAAATTGGAAGCCACAGCAAGTAAGCATGAAAAGAAATCGTTTTCAACCGTTGCTCGCAACTTTATTGTTGTTTGTAGCAGGAATGGCCACTGCGGTCGCACAGCAAGCATTGGAGGATGTGCCTTCTCAAATCAACGACAATAAGTTTCGGCAGTTGGGTCAGGAGTTGCCAACCCCCAATATTTATCGGACTGCGTCTGGCGCCCCTGGCCACGAATACTGGCAGCAGCAAGCCGATTACAACATTCAAGTCACCTTGGATGACGCGAATCAACGCATTGACGGTGAAGAACGCATTTTGTACACCAACAATAGCCCAGATGAATTGCGCTATATCTGGATGCAGTTGGACCAGAATGTACGCGCAATGGACAGCGATAGCTACAAAATCCGTGAATCCAATTTGGGAAGTCGTGAAGGTTTCGGCACCGTGATGGGGTTGGAGCCAAGCTTTGATGGAGGATTCAAAATCCAATATGTTGGAGATGAGACAGGGCGTCCATTGCCGTATACCATCAACAATACAATGATGCGCATCGATTTGCCCAAACCGATCAAACCAGGAGGCAACTTCGTTTTTGACGTTGCTTGGAACTACAACATCAATGACCGCATGAAAGATGGGGGGCGAAGCGGTTATGAGTATTTCGAAGAAGAGGACAATTACATCTACACGATTGCTCAGTTTTTCCCACGCATGGTCGTTTATGCTGACAACGAAGGTTGGCAAAACAAGCAGTTTTTGGGAAGTGGAGAGTTTACGCTGAACTTCGGGGATTATCACGTCGAGATTACGGTGCCTGAAGACCACGTGGTGGCATCGACCGGTGTGCTTCAGAATGCGAAATCTGTTTTGAATTCCACGCAACGAAAACGCTTTCAGAAAGCCAAGAGCACGTTTGACCAACCTGTGTTAATCGTGACGGAAGATGAAGCGAGAGAGAATGAAAAAACAAAGGCTTCTGGAATGAAGACTTGGATTTTTGATGCTGAGAATGTTCGGGATTTTGGATGGGCTTCTAGCCGTAAATTCATTTGGGACGCCATGGCGGTTCATGTTGGAAATGCTTCACCGCTTGCAATGAGCTATTATCCAAAGGAGGGCAATCCTCTCTGGGAGCAATTTTCTACCAAAGCTGTCGCTCAAACTCTCAAAACATACTCTGACTTTACGGTAGACTATCCGTATCCAGTGGCAATTTCAGTTCACACCAAATGGATAGGTATGGAGTACCCAATGATTTGTTTCAACGGCGGCCGACCTGAAGCTGATGGCACTTACACCGAAAGAACAAAAATTGGAATGATCAGCGTCATCATTCATGAAGTCGGGCACAATTTCTTCCCCATGATCATCAATTCAGATGAGCGCCAATGGACATGGATGGACGAGGGCTTGAATACGTTCGTGCAATACCTCACTGAGAAGGAGTTTGATCGGAATTACCCAACTCGCAGAGGCCGGGCTCGGGACATTCGGAATTACATGGGCGGTGATAAGTCGCGCATCAGTCCCATCATGACCAATTCAGAGTCCATTTATCAATTTGGTAACAATGCATACGGCAAACCAGCTACCGCTTTGAACATTCTTCGTGAGACGGTGATGGGCCGGGAATTGTTTGATTATGCATTCAAAGAATACTCCCGTCGTTGGGCTTTTAAGCATCCTTCGCCGGCTGATTTCTTCCGCACCATGGAAGATGCCTCAGGCGTTGACCTCGATTGGTTCTGGCGCGGTTGGTTCTACACGACCGATCACGTAGATATTGCCATGGATGATGTACGGTGGTATCAGATCGACACCCAAGATCCTGACGTTGAAGCTGCTTTCAAACGGGAGCAAGACAATGCAGAGCCCACGGATATCTCTTTGAAGCGAGATCAAGATTTCATCCCAAGGACGTACATCGAAGAAGATGTTTCCTTGAATGACTTTTACACCACAACCGACCCTTACATGGTATTGGAGTTGGATAAAGTGGAATACACCGAAGCCCTTGAAAGTTTGTCTGATGAAGAGCGAGATATGCTGGCAAGTGGAAAGAACTTCTATGAAATAACCTTCCGCAATGAAGGTGGATTGGTGATGCCTTTGATCATGCAATTTGAATACGAAGATGGCACCCAGGAAATTCGCCGCATTCCAGCTGAGATTTGGAAGATGAGTGAGCCAACGGTCACGAAGGTTTTTGTGACCGATACTCCTGTGGCGCAAATCACCTTGGATCCAATGTTAGAGACAGCAGATGTCGACATGTCGGATAACTATTGGCCAGCTCGGCCTCAACCGACGCGTTTTGAGCTGTTCAAGTCCGAAGGTCGCTCGCGCTGGGGAGCTTCGAATCAAGAGAATCCAATGCAGCGCGCTCAGCGGGATGCAGACATGCAATCAGAAAGTTCGAAGGATGAAGCAGAGCCAGAGTTGGCTCCGTCTGACGACTGACTCTACGTGGTCCGCTCTGCATAAAGCAGTGCGATTGCGGTGGCTCCGAGAACGAGTCCCAGTAGATTGTACCGATGCAGCTTTTCACGAAAGAGCAGAAGTGAAAAAAGGGCGCTAGCGATGATGATGCCCAAGTTGTTGATGGGCATAATGGCGCTCTTGTCGAGGTTGACCTTGTCGTAGGTTTCTAGAAGAAAGTACAGTGATCCAAAGTTGATTGTGCCTAAGAGTAAGCCTCCTAACCAAGTGTTGCGAGAATTAAAACTGTTCTCTTGTTGTTTTCCACGATTAAAAATGAGCCAAGCGAAGCCGGTTATAAAAGCTGTGCTCAGCGGGAGGGACGGAAACAAATAACGGAAGGAGACTTCCTTCATGAATTCGGGTCCTGAAAATGTGGCAAACATGAGGTCAATCATCCCGCTGCCCACAAAAATTGTCATGGGGACAATCCAGTTCTTCTTGCTTTTGGGTTGCTCTGGCTTCCATGAGGAGAGAACAATGGCAGGAATTGACAATCCGATTGCAGCGATTTTTTTGATTGTTACGGCATCGCTTGGATCAAACAATAAGAAGATGGCAACAGGAATGACCATGCTCAACTTCGCAGAGATTGAAGTAACGGTGATGCCGTTTTCCTGCGCGCTCCTTGCAATCAATTGAAACAGATAGATAAATAATCCCCCTGCGGCTAAGCCTATGGCGACCCATCTCCAATCAGATTCCCAAGCGCGCGCAAACGTGCTGCCTCCTCCCGCGAGCCACCACCCGAGAGTGGCAGCGACACCGTAATTGAGTACGATGGCTTTGAATGAATCGACACGCCAATTTTTAAAGGCTTGGAACAATAAGAATATCCCAGTGGAAAGGGATATGCTGATGACGAGGTAGGAGAGTGGATGCATGGAACGCTGCGAAGGTAATTGCTCTGCAATCATTTTGGGTCTTGAGGACGAATGCCCATTTCCCAGCGATCTTCACCGGCAAAACCTGAGCCCGATTCGTACGGTGGTTGAGCAGCTTCTTTTGGCCAACTTGGGGCTTTGAGTCCTCCATTGAGATCATGCGAAGCTGTCCATACTTTCACTTCATCCCACATCGATTCGGAGAGGAAGTGTTGCAAGGTGTTTGCTCCTCCTTCTACTAAAATGCTCGAGATTCCATCTTGCTTCCAAAGTTTTTGCATGAGGCTGAGCAAGCCGTCCTCAGGATTCCAGAAGCGTTTGTGCTTCGGTTCTTTTCCGATTCCTCGGCATACGTGCAGGGTTTGGTCTAAACCTTTTCGTTCCAGCAACGGATGTGATGTTGGCAATCTCTCCTGCGGATCAATGATGATTGCGCGAGGAGATTTTCCATGGCCGAATCGCACGGTCAATTCTGGTTCATCGATGACTGCTGTTCCAACGCCCACTGCAATACCCATTTCCTGAGCGCGCCACTTGTGCGTGATCGGGGTGGCCTCAAGGCCCGTAATGGCTCGTCCTCCGCTGCCTGCAGTCCGTTCATTTGATGATCGCGGGTCCATGAAGCCATCGCTCGACTGTGCCCATTTTAGGACCACGTAACTGCGTTGCTTGTCGGCATTGCAAAAAAACCGACGGTTTTGCCAGCGTACTTCCTTTTCTAAGCATCCGACTTCCACTTCAATTCCCGCTTTTCTAAGGCGTTCAATGCCCCCGCCAAGGACATTTGGATTCGTGTCTGAAGCACTGATTACAAGACGTTTGGGGCTTATCGATTCAATCAGTCCTGAGCAAGCTGGTGTTTTACCTTGGTGGTTGCAAGGCTCTAGTGTCACATACCATGAGCTATCTGGTAGAAGGTGAAGGTCTTCATCTTGGATGGAGCGATGGGCATTGACTTCGGCATGAGATTGACCGAATTGTTCGTGCCAGCCTTCTCCAATGATGCGGCCATTTGCTGCTGCAATTACGCATCCAACCATTGGGTTGGGAGCGACGAAGCCTTCCCCTTTGCTGGCAAGCTCAATCGCTCGACGCATGCGTTGAATATCCGAGTTTGACCAGTTGGTCATTTGCCTGCAGCCTCGAGTGTGTTTTTTAGCAGCATGGCGATTGTCATAGGGCCAACTCCGCCTGGAACAGGCGTAATGTGGCCACTCCATTGATCATCGATCAAGTGCATGGCGACATCGCCTGTGAGTCGCGAGCCCGATTTTCGAGACGCATCCTCAATTCGATTGATTCCAACATCAATGATCACTGCTCCCGGCTTGATCATATCGGGGGTAACGAAGTGTGCTTTGCCGATCGCTGCGATGAGGATGTCAGCGGAACGCGTGATATCTGCCAGATTCTGCGTTCTGGAATGGCACATGGTCACCGTGCAGTTTCCAGGGTTGGCATTGCGGCTCAGAAGCAATGTCATGGGGGTGCCGACGATGGCACTTCGCCCGAGAATCACGGCATGTTTTCCCTCCGTTTCAATTTCGTACCGCTTCAATAGTTCGACGATTCCTGAAGGAGTAGCAGGAGCGAAGCATGGCAGTCCAAGACTTAGCTTTCCTGCGTTCACAGGATGAAAACCATCCACATCTTTTGTAGGCTCAACACACTCTAGGATGGCTTGAGCATCGATGTGATCGGGTAGAGGCAGTTGAACGATGAAACCGTCAATCGAACTGTTGTTGTTCAATTTTGTCACTTCTGCCTTTAGTGCCTCATCACTCGTTTCTTGAGGCAGTTCGACGAGTGTACTTTCGAAGCCTGCATATTCACATGCTTTGATTTTGTGCCCCACATAAGCCCTGCTCGCGGGATTATCTCCGACAATGATCGCAGCAAGATGTGGCCTTTTTAGCCCCTGCTTAATGCGATGATCTACCGCGATTTTCAATTCATTTTGAATCGCAATGGAGGTTGCCTTTCCGTCAATAATATGCATGGCTTTCGCTGTGGATTATTTGTTGAACGACGATAAGTTGGCCATTCGGCTTCGTTTACCGCCTTTGCCCTTTGTCATGACGTGCATCATTTTCTTCATGTCCTGGAATTGCTTCAAAAGTCGATTGACTTGAGGGACATCCGTGCCTGATCCTTTTGCAATTCTACTTTTGCGGTTAGAATCAATAATTTCAGGTTTCGCGCGCTCTGATGGTGTCATGGATTGGATGATGCATTCCACTTTTTTGAATGAATTATCGTCCAACTCAATGCCTTTTAGCGCCTTCGACATGCCTGGAATCATATTCATGAGATCCTTGACATTGCCCATTTTCTTCAATTGCTGGATTTGGCTCAAGAAGTCTTCCAGGTCGAATTTATTCTTCCGGATTTTGGCTTCGAGCGCCGCGGCCTCCTTCTCGGAGATGACTTCTTGCGCTTTCTCGACCAGTGAAACGACATCGCCCATTCCAAGGATTCGATCTGCCATCCGGTTGGGATGGAACGTATCCAAAGCATCCATTTTTTCACCAACGCCTACAAATTTGATGGGTTTGCCTACCACTGAATGAATGGCCAAGGCAGCTCCTCCGCGCGTATCACCGTCTAATTTGGTGAGAACCACTCCTGTAAAGTCGAGCGCTTCATTGAATGCTTTTGCTGTGCGGACAGCATCTTGTCCTGTCATTGCATCAACCGTGAATAGAATCTCCGTGGGTCTTACAATGTCCCGCACTGCAATGATTTCAGCCATCATAACCTCATCAATGGCCAACCGACCTGCAGTGTCAAAGATGACGGCATTGTAGCCATTCGCCTTTGCATGGCTCAATGCATTCTTCGCAATGCCTGGTGCATCCTTGCTTTCAGGCTCTGCATACACATCGATTCCAATGGATTCTCCCAAAACCTGCAATTGATCAACTGCCGCAGGGCGGTGCACGTCGCAGGCGACGAGCAACGGTTTTTTGCCATGCTTTGTCTTGAGAAGTTGAGCAATTTTACCCGAATGTGTGGTTTTACCCGCACCTTGCAATCCAGCCATGAGGATTGTAAACGGATTGCCTGATGGTTTGAATTCAGCCGCAGCATTGCCCATCAACTCGGTGAGCTCCTTGTGCGTGATCTTGATCAGCAGTTGACTCGGTTTTATTGAGGTTAAAACCTTCTCTCCCAGTGCTTTTTCCTTGACTCTTTGAGTGAAATTCTTCGCTGTTTTAAAGTCAACATCTGCATCCAATAGAGCCTTTCTAACCTCTTTCAAGGTCTCTCCAACATTGACCTCAGTTATTTGCCCATGTCCTTTCAAGACTTGGAAGGCACGATCAAATCGTTCTTGCAGATTTTCGAACATCTTTTTTTGACAAATTTAGTGCAGCGAGCGCTGATTTTTAACGTTATCCACACTTCGTTGAATCCACTATTTTTCTCGATTGAATTATTTTTCTTGTCGATGTGCTTGTTTCTAAGCTTGATATTTCGTAATTTTCGACAGCTTAACCTAGGAATAATGCAGACGAAATTCTACTTCCTGCTCGGAATGCTTGTCGGATTGACAAGCGTTTCCAGCACTTCAGTCGCTCAGACGGCTTGCTTCGGTTACGATTCAGGAGATCAAGCTCCGGATGGTTTTCAACTCCATGTTGAAACATTCGCAACGTTTGACGGTACTGAATCCTCTCCAGAAGTTGCCGCACTTGCCGGTTCAACAACCTATCGAATCTACCTCGAAACACCTTCGGCGGCAGATTACGTTTCAAGAGTCTCCACAAATGGAGAGTCAGGGATTGTTGAATTGACAACCAGTACATCATTCTACATGAATGAGTTTGGGGGTCTCACGGTAAACGACATCAATCCAGGATTGTTTGCGTTCTTCCCAGAACTTGAATACGACAGTTACGTCACCATTGGTCTTGACTCTGAGGCTGAAGGTGCCCAATCCTCCATTCTCTTGAGCGGCGAGGCTTCTTGGAGCTCAAGCTTTCTAGCAGGGGGTAATCTCAGCATCAATGGAGCGAATTCTTCAGATGGAGATGGCTGGTCAGTGCCAAGTGGAGCGACAAATGGCTTTGCAGGTGATGACAACATGGTCATGCTCGCGCAAGTTACCACCGACGGAAACTTGAATGGCTCTCTTTACGTAGACTACATTCCTGACGGTGCTGGTCCAACAAGCTTCCAATTCTCATTTAGCAATGAATTGTGTGGATGCACAGATCCAGAAGCTGACAGCTATGAAGCAACAGCAACGCTTGATGACGGTTCTTGCATCTACCTAGGGTGCACGGATGCGACTGCTTGCAACTACGACGCAGGATCAAACGAAGACGATGGTTCTTGTGATTATTGCTGCCTTACTGTTGTTTCTGAGAACGATGCTTACGGTTTGGAACTTGACTTGCACAACCCAAGCGGAATTCCAGGTTTGCGCACATATCGTCTGTATGTGACAACTGAGAACGCGACGGATGCAATTTCCGCAGTGACGGGCTTGACGGAAACTACACCGCTTGAGGTGAACACAACAACAGAATTCTTCCAATGGCAAGGCGGCGGCGGCGGCGTTACTCCAAATTTCTGGAATCCGATGTTCGGAACGTTGCCCGGCTTTGAGCAAGGGGCATTTGACTCTTATGTGACGATTGGACTGACCGAATCAGCAAATTTAGATGCTGGTGAATATGCGGTTGAAGTTGTTGAAGATTTGGCAACCGGTGCGAATTCAGATCCATGGATTGCAGATTTCGAAGCTGGAGGAAACATCTCCACGAGCAATGCAGCTGGTGGCGGATGGTTCATGTTCCCAGGTTATACAAACGCCATTGCTGGTGACGACAACCGAGTGCTGATTGGACAATTCACAACCGACGGTCTCATGAGCGGAGGAATGTTTGTTCAAATCTTCCCTGAAGGCGACCAAAACCAAAGCATTGAGTTTTACATGACTTTTTCTGCGCCAGCTTGCGCTTGCACAGACGAAACAGCATGCAACTATGATGAAGATGCTTTGTGGGATGATGGCTCATGTCAGGACGGTCCGGCATATTGGGGCGAAAACATCACGTGCGATGGCCAATGCTTGAACGATGCAGACGGTGATTATGTATGTGACGAAGATGAAATTGCTGGTTGTTTGAACGAAGCTGCTTGCAACTACGTTCCAGCTGGAACAGTGACAGACCTCGTTACCTGTGAGTTTCCTGAAGAGGGGCTGACTTGCGATGGAGATTGCATCAATGACGTGGACAATGATGGTGTTTGCGACGAGTTTGAACTCGGTGGCTGCACTGATTCGTCTGCCTGCAACTATGATTCCACTGCAACTGAAGAAAACGGGACTTGCACCTATTTAGAAAGCATTACGTTTGGTGAAGGACAAGAAGGCATTGTATACGATTGCGATAACGTCTGCTACAACGACGAAGACGGAGATGGCACGTGTGATGAGCTTGAAGTTTTAGGCTGCACGGATGAGTCTGCTTGTAATTATGACGCGTCATTCACTGAGGAAGACGGTTCTTGTGATTACTGTTGTGCCGCAACTGCTTCGGTAGAAGGCTACAACATTGCAATTGAGGCAGTGCAAGAAACAGCAGATGGTACGCAATACCGCATGTATGTTGAGACACCAAACGCAACGGATAAGTTGAGTGCGGTTGTAGGTGATGCAATCAATCCGTCATACATCTTGAGCACGCAACCGATCTACCGATCTGGAGTGAACACTGATGTTACGGCCAACGTTGTCAATCCTGCTTTCTTCGCGATTTTCCCAAGCTTAGAATGGGATAGCTGGGTGACCATTGGAATCGATAATTTCATGGTTTCCGCTGGGGAATCATTGATTTCTACCATTGAATCAACAGAATGGGTCGCTGATTTTAACGCTGGCAATGGCATTACGATGGAAGGCGAATTTGGAGATGGATGGTATGTACTGCCAGACGTTACAAACGGTTTGTCAGGTGATGATGGCCGCGTCTTGGTTGGACAATTCACAACCCATGGAATCTTGAGCGGACAAATCTTTGTCCAAATGTTCCCAGAAGGAGATGCCAACAATGCGATTGCTGTGCATTTGCCATTTGGTTATGCATCGGATGATTCGGACGCTCCAGTATTCACTTATGTCCCAGGTGACATGTCTCAGAACTGTTCTGATGCATACCCAACAGAAATGGCCACGGCCGTTGATGAAGGATGTTTCCCAGATGCTTCAGTTGAAGTTTCAGAGGAAATTACTGAAGCAGATTGCGGTTACACTTTGACTCGAACATTCACTGCAACGGATGCATTTGGCAACGTAGCAATTGCTACACAAGTTGTTCAGTTGTTGGACTCTGAGAGCCCTGTTGCAGTTGCCCAAGTTGACTTCTCTGCTCAATGCACAGATGATTTGACTCCTGGCGCAGGTGTTGCTGAATTCCCTACACAGTCTTATGACAACTGTGCAAACGCAAGCGACTTGGAATTTAGCTATGCGGATGCTCCATACTCTCCAGGATTTGACCTGACAGGCGCTACTGCTGATTTCAATGTTGAAATGGGATTCAACTTTGGCGGTCCATTTGGGGCTTCATTGGAGCTTGCGGCGAGCGATGTTACCATTGGTGATGGTGCTGAGCTTACGTACGATGACATGGTATCTAATCCTGCTTCGCATCGCGGAGCGGTAACGGTGGACATTGATGGATCAATGATCAATCTGTCTGTCGCGGGTACAAACGGATTCCCGTTTTCATACGATTACGCTCATGTGAACATTACCAATATTTCCTTGGACAATATTGCCGCCGTGACCATCAACACGAATGGGATTGGCGATGGAGCTGAAATTTCAGTCTCTACTACAAACAATAGCATTAGCATCTCATGGACGGGTACAGCGATTTACTCAGAAGGAGACGCAGCATCCGCATCTGTGGATAGCCCATCAACTTGCTTGGAAAATCCTGGTGTGATGCGTACTTGGACAGTGACAGACAACTGCGGTAACGCAGGATCTGCGGTTCAGTACATCACGATCATCGACACGGAAGGACCTGTCTTCACTTCGACTCCTCAAAACATTGAGTTGAGTTGCAACGATGAAATTCCAATGGCAACGCTTTCAGCAGAAGATTGTTCTGCTGTGAGCATCTCCGCTCCAATGGATGTAATTAGCGATGGATCATGTGGAATTAGCTACACGATTCACCGAACGTGGTCTGCTTCTGATGCCTGCGGAAACACCACAGAGCATACGCAAACCATTATGGTAACAGATGTTGTTGCACCTGCCTTCACTTCATTCCCAGCGGACGTGACTTACACTTCTGGAGATGACGTTCAAGACGAAATGCCAACAGCATCAGACGACTGCAACGAAGTGTCGATTGACTTTGTGGATGCCACAGACAACAGCAATGTTGAAATCACTGTGATCACACGCACTTGGACAGCGACAGATGCTTGCGGAAACAGCACGTCACAAGACCAAATCATTACGGTCAATGAAGTGTTGGGATGCATGGATGATCTCGCTTGTAATTACAACGCATCTGCATCTTACGACGACGGTAGCTGTGACTTCTGCTCTTGCGGTTCAGGAGGAGAAGCTGGCTTCGGGCTTGAGCTTGAATTGGTGGAAACCCAAGACGGAAGCATTGATGGCTTGAGTGCGGGTATGAGTACCTACCGTGTATATGTCACGACACCAACGGCTGATGACTTTGTCAGTTCGGTTTCAGGTGACATCAACAACCCGTCGTTCTTACAAACAACAACGAGCTTTTACCAAGATCCATTTGGTGGAATCACGCCGGACAACATCAACCCATTGTTCTTTACGGTTGTGCCTTCTTTGAACTATGACAGTTGGTTGACCATCGGCATTGATGGAGTGGCTGGAGCCGGTGAAAGTGCAATCACGGTCGTCCAAGCACCTGCAGACGATTGGATGAATACATTCAACGCTGGCGGGAACCTTGAAATGAATTCATTCTTTGGAGGTTCTTGGTTCGCTTTGATCACTTCGAGCAATGGCTTCGCAGGTGAAGACCAGCGTGTGTTGGTTGCACAACTGACGACAGATGGAGACATCAGTGGCCAGTTGTATGTGCAGGTTTTCCCGAATGGAGAACAGTCGCAAGACACCTACCTATCATTAAGCTTTGGCGGAAACGAATGCGGATGCTTGGATGCAACAGCTTGCAACTACAGCACAGAAGCCACTTATGACGACGGATCTTGCGCTTATCCAGAATTGGGGTACGATTGCGAAGGCAACTGCACGGGAGATTCTGATGAGGACGGTGTTTGTGATGATTTGGAGATCTTTGGCTGTACCATCGAAGGCAATTGCAACTACGACCCAGCTGCCACTGAATTGGATGAGAGCATGTGCCAAGTTTCACCATTCTGCATTGGCTGTAACGACGAGGCTGCTTGTAACTTCAATCCAAACGTATTTCCAGCGCCAAACTTCAACGATGGTTCTTGTACCTACCCAGAAGAAGGCTTTGATTGCGAAGGAGATTGCTTGGATATGAATGGGGATTTGATCTGCGATATCCTTCAGGGATGTGGGGACGAGTCTGCTTGCAACTACACAGCTGGTGTGGAGTATCCATCACTTGATTTCTGTGACTTCTGCAGTTGCTTGAACGTTGCGTCAAGCCATGAAGGCTATGGCATTGAGGTCGAATCAATGATGTCAGATGTTGAAGGCGCTACCACCTACCATGTGTATGTGGCGACAGCGAATTCTACGGACGTTTTGAATGCGATTTTGGGCAATGCTGAAAACCCAATCATCTTGGCTTCTTCGAGCGAGATTTACCAGAGTGGTCAGGGCTCATATTTGCCCTCGTCACCAGAACTCTTCGCATTCTATCCATTGCTGGCATCTGATTCTTATGTCACAATTGGTGACATGACACCTGCTTCAGTAATCAACTTGCCACCAACTGCTAATGGTTCAGCTCCAACATGGGTGACTGACTTTGAAGGTGGAGGGAACATCGCAATCGATGATGTGATCGGAAGTGGATGGTACATCAACGCCGATTATATGGGAGAAGATTATGGTCTGGCAGGCGATGACAACCGCGTGTTGGTTGCTCAAATCACTACACCTGGAACCATTCATGGTGAGCTGTTTGTTCAAATCTTCCCTGAAGGCTTGTCTGCAGGAAACACCATCTATGTCTCTCTATCATTTGGTAGCGACAACTGTGGTTGTGCCGACGAGACTGCCTGTAACTACAGTGAAGAAAATTACGAAGACGATGGAAGTTGCTTCTACCCAATCGAAGGAGAGGGCTGCAACGAATGCTTGTATGACGAGCAGTCACCTGTTTTGATTGCGACGGAAGATTACACGACCGAATGCAGCAATGTGGACTCAGACATTCGCCAGCCATTGGTAGAAGATGAGTGTGACAATGTACTTGATGTTGACTACGTGGATGCATTGACTTCCGGAACTTGTGATGGTTCTTACACCATCACTCGAACATGGACGTTCGCAGACAATGCGATGAATAGCATATCAGTTGTGCAGATGATTTCGGTTGTCGATACTTCGGCTCCAACATTCAGCGTTCCTGAAAACGTTGCTGTCGCTTGCACAGATGACATCAATGATCTCACTGTTACAGGTGATGTGATTGATGCAGCAGATGCTTGCAGTATGTCCGTTACGGTCTCCTATGCAGATAGTGATGGAGATAGCAATTGCTTCGATGGCGACGTAATTGTCCGCACTTGGACTGCTACAGATGACTGTGGCAATGCTTCATCGGCTGACCAAGTGATCTCGCTCGTGGACGATGTTGCACCATACTTTACTTCAGTTCCTGCTGATGTTGATTTGGAGTGCGGCGACGACCTTCCAATGGACATGGCTACAGCTGAAGATGTATGCTCTGGTGCAACGGTTACTTTTGCTGACATGGAGGGTGATGCGAACTGCACAGGAATGGCAGTAATCACGCGAACTTTCACAGCTACCGATGCTTGTGGGAACTCTTCAACAGCGACACAGATGATCGCACGATCAGATGCTGAAGCTCCAACAGGAACTGTGTCTGACGAATCAATGTCTTGTGAAGCTTACGACGCGTCCGCAGAGTTTGGATCAGTTGCATCTTCAGACAATTGCATGAGCATGGTTGTTGCCACATGGGAGCAGCTGTCGAGCACTCAAGAAGGTTCGAACGGATGCTTTGTAGTGGAGCGCGAGTACACATTCACCGATGGATGTGGAAACAGTTCAACAGCCATTCAAACGATTACGGTAACCGACGACGTGGCACCAGTCATGGATGAGGTTGCTGCAGCGGTTGAGTTGCAGTGTGGTGATGCGATGCCAACAGTACCAGGTGCTACAGACAACTGTTCTGCAGTAGAAGTTACATTCGAAGATGTTGAGACCACGATGGGTTGTTCTGGAGAGATGAATTTCATCCGCACCTATACAGCAACTGATGCATGTGGAAATGCAGTGAGCGCGACACAAGAGGTCACGTTCAATGACAGCATTGCTCCGACATTCACTGTTCCAGCGGATGTGACCGTTGAATGCGATACGGATCTGTCCGATGGCGCTTTCACAGGCGATGTTGTGGACGCAGCGGATGTATGCAGCTCCGGCATCTTCGTGACTTTCAATGACACGTTCTCGACTTCTGAAGGTTCTTGCCTTGCAGACAATGTAGTGACGCGTACTTGGACCGTGACTGATGGTTGTGGAAACGTAGCATCTGATGTGCAAATCATCACGTTGGAAGACACCACAGCTCCTGTGGTGACATACGAAGCAAACATTACTTTGTATGACTCAGCAAGTGAGAACATCGATGACTTCGAAGGAATCTCAGAAGTATTTGATGCTTGCAGTGATTACACGTACACCACAACTGATCTTTACTCTGGATCAGGAATCTACAGCTACCAGTTGAACCGCACCATGGTCTTCACGGATGCATGCGGCAACTCAACGACCATTGAGCAACTCGTGACTGCGATTTATTCCACAGGTTGTACATACGAGGACGCAATGAACTTTGACGCAGCAGCGATCATCGACGATGGCTCTTGTCTGTACGAAGGATGTACTGATATGGCTTCTGCCAATTACAATCCGATTGCATCAGTAGACGATGGTTCTTGTGTGACCGTTGGTTGCATGGATCCAGCAGGATACGATTTCGATCCGAACGCCAACTTCCCAGGGGGATGTGATTATCCAGATCCATGCCCAGGAGACATCAACGATGACGGAATGGTCAACGTGAGTGACTTGTTGGAGTTCTTCCAGCTTTATGGAATGGACTGCCCGGAATAAGAATAAACTGTTTTTATAGAATTCGAGTCTGGCAAGACCGATTCCTAGGGAGGGGGCTGCATTTCGATGCAGTCCCTTCTTTTTGTTTGTCTCAATTTGTTTGATTCAATTGGAGGAGCCGGGAATGACTTAATTTTGCGATTCAATGAGAACCATGGAAACTGAAGAACAAAAGCGTAAGCGACTCCAGAATCAGCTTGATGCAACACATCGATGGCCGTGTTCATTTTCGTTCAAGTTTATTCTACCTGCCAATCCGAGTTCCATCGCTGCCTTAAAAGGAATGTTTTCTGAAGCAGCTCAATTCAGCGAGCGACCATCTCGAAAGGGCAATTACACGGCGTTCACAATCGTTGAGACGGTTGGCTCTGCTCAAGATGTTTTTGCGAGGTATGAGGCAGCAGCAGCAATTGAAGGCATCATCTCTTTGTGATTATGAGCGCTAACTCATTCGCTGCATTTTTGGAAAACGCTGCTATGGCGTTGTTGCTGATGCTTGCACTGCTCGTGTCGTGGGTGATTCTGAAGCGGATGACATCTGCTATGCGCAAGGGTGTAATCGCCGCTGAGTCAGTCTTGATCGATGGATTGACTGTATCTGTTCAGTCTGGGAAGTTGGAGGTTTGTTTTATTGTGCCTGAGGGATGGGGACACGCTTGCGACTTGACGGTATTGAATGATGCGCGCGATGTCCTAAAAACGTTGCATGCAGGTTCTCTTCATGCCGGAGAACATTCTTTCTCTTGCGACTTGTCCGATTTGGATGCCACATTTCTAAGTTTCAAAACCGAAGGCCAAACTTTGGAGCGCAGGCTGCGGTGAGTTACATACGCTCCGGCATCTGAATGCCGAGCAACTCCATTGCATTTTCAATTTGCTGCGTGAAGAACATGCAAATGGTGGTTCGAGCGATGCGCATCGATGCATCTTCAACTTGAAGCACGGGGTGGTCTTGATACCATCGGCTGTAGGCCTTGGTCAATTCGTAGCAATGATTGGCAATGAGGCTAGGATCACAATCTGAAGCGGCTTGCATCAATACATTCGGCCAATGAAGTCCCAGCTGGATGATCCGCAATTCTGTCGGGTCCCAAACGCTTGCATCCAAGTCAGATGGCATTGTCGCTCCATGTGCTTCTTCACTTTTCCTTAGGACACTTTTGGCTCGTACAAAATTGAATTGGATGAATGGACCGGTGTTACCGATAAAATCGATGGATGCCTGCGGATCAAACATCATGGATTTCTGCGGAGACACTTTGAGCAAGAAATACTTGATCGCTCCGTAGCCGACTTGCTTAAAAAGCGTGGCTTTTTCATTCGGGCTCAGATCGTCTACTTTTCCCAATTCAGTGGCCATTTCCTTGGCTGTTTCAGCCATTTCAGCGAGTAGTTCATCCGCATCTACAACGGTTCCTTCTCGCGACTTCATTTTTCCTTCTGGCAATTCAACCATTCCATAACTCAAGTGCCGGTTTCGGTCTGAATCTTTCACACCAAGCAATTTCAATAGCTTGAAGAGGACTTTGAAGTGGTACTCTTGTTCGTTTCCGACAGTATAAATTTGACGATCAAGGCCAGGGTAATCTTCGTATCGCTTGATTGCTGTGCCAATATCTTGGGTCATGTAGACTGAAGTGCCATCCTTTCGGAGCACCAATTTTTCATCCAGTCCTTCAGAAGTTAGATCTGCCCAAACACTGCCGTCCTCTTTTTTGTAAAATGCACCGGTCTCCAAGCCTCGCATCACTTGATCCTTGCCCAGAAGGTAAGTTTCAGATTCATAATAAAGCTTATCAAAGTCAACTCCCATCTCGTTGTAAGTGAAAGCAAACCCATCATAAACCCAACCATTCATGGTTTTCCAAAGTGCGACAATTTCGGCGTCATTGGATTCCCATTTTGCCAAATAATCACGCGCAGACTTCATCAAGTCCGCTTCGTTTTTTGCGGCTTCTTCATCCATGCCTTGCGCTACGAGCGCTTGGACTTCCTTCTTGTACTCCTGATCGAAACGAACGTAATATTTCCCCACCAACTTGTCTCCCTTGGTTCCTGTGCTCTCGGGGGTTTCACCATTCCCGAATCGATTCCATGCCACCATGGACTTGCAGATGTGTATCCCACGGTCATTTATGATTTGGACTTTAACGACAGAATGACCGGCAGCTTCGAGTATGCGTGATACACTGTAGCCCAGGAAGTTATTTCGGAGATGCCCCAAGTGAAGGGGTTTGTTTGTATTCGGTGAGGAATATTCGACCATCACTTTTGGCAAAGAGCCAACGGGTCCAAATCCAAATTTCGTTGTTTGCACGGCCTCTAACAATTGGGATGTCCAGTAAGAGGGTACGATGGTGAGGTTCAAGAATCCTTTAACCACCTGAAAAGCACAAATCAATTCATGGTGTTCGACGAGGTAAGTGCCAAGTGCCTCTGCTGTAGCTTCAGGTGACGATTTTGATGCACGCGTCAAAGGGAAAACAACGACTGTTTTATCGCCATCAAATTCTTTTCGAGTTTGTTGAACTTGGATTGTGTTGGGTTCAAGCGTCGCCTTAAAACAGTTTTGGCAGGCATTAACGACTGCTCCTTGGATTATTTGGTCGAGGGTAGACATTGCAGGGGCGTTAGTGTTAAGCAGGGCTTTATGCCTCTGTAAGATGGATTTCAGCAATCATGCAGCGAGCACTTCCACCGCCACATGTTTCGATGGTTGTGAGATCAGCATGAACAAGTTCACCATGTTTTTTAAGCGCGGCGGTTTGCTCTGTATCAAGCGCATGAAAGGCGCTTGAACTCATGGCGATGATCGGTCCATTTGCGCCTTGAAGTTCGAGCATGTTGCCTGCGAATTGTGCGATTTGAGATTCGCTCAATGCGATGATCTCCAGACCATTGCTTTCGATTTCTTGCTGAACAGCTTCGCGTTCTTCGACATCGTCTATGCTGCTGAGGCAGATGGCACAGAATCCGCTGCCAATGCTCATCATGACGTTTGTATGGTAGATGGGCAAGCGTTTGCCTTCTGCTGTCTGCAACGCAGAAAAAGCTACGGGTTCATAATCGAACTCTTGGCAGAAATGCAAAAGAGCAGTTTCGTCCGTTCGGGGACTGATTGCGGCATACGCTTTGCGATGCACACGATCAAGAACCATGCTGCCCGTTCCTTCTAGGAAACGATCATGTGATTCAAATTCGGTAAAGTCAATGATGTTTTGTACGTCAAATCCCGCATCATGTTCGAGTTGTACAATGATGTCTTCACGTCTTTCCGTTCGCCTGTTTGGTGCAAACATGGGGTAGAGGCCAATGTCTCCATTCTCATGCGTCGATATCCAGTTGTTCGGAAAGAGGGCGTCTGGTGTCTCATAAGGCTCTTGCTCTTCAAATACGAATACGTTTACACCGGCAGCTCCAAGGGCATCGGATAGCGCGTCAAATTCCTTTTGGGCACGCTCGATCAATTCTTCGGGTGAGATGCCCTCCAGTGTTTGCTGGTACAAGTTGTTCGTCGCCGTCTCTTCGTTTTTTCGAAACGATTGGGGACGGATCATGAATACGTTAGATGTGCTTTGATGCATGGCTGGTTTATGATCTGCGCAGTGGGAGAGTTGAGCACCTGAGAAGGCCACCCATTTTTGAGGTTTCAGAGAGATCCACTTCAATGACATTGTAGCCCCAAGATTTCATTTGCGCATTGGTGCGTGCAAACGACTGGTTGGAAACGACCGTATTCGGTGAAATGCTGAATACATTGCAGTGCATGGTTTTCATTTCTTCCGCGGTCACATCCATGACATTGGCATCAGGATAACGGTTTAAAAGTACGTCTAGCTCATCTTTTCGAGCAAACCCCTGACGGTGCACCAACAAATGTCCCATGCCCAGAGGCGAGCAACAACAATCCAAGTGCAAAGCATTTTTCAGTGAATTGGTGTCCGACTTATTCAATTCAAAGCCTATGATTTCTTTCTCAGGGAATTGGCTCTGTAACCAAACGATGGCCTCCTTATTTGTTCGCGCAGTGGTGTATTTCGAAAAAGGCTCAGGGCTTGCGTAACCCACCCAAATCTCATTGTCCATGGGGAGAACATCACCTCCTTCCATGCGCACGTCAGCTGGCGGATGAAGCACCGTTCCTGGGTTTCGATCGAGCATCGACTGCAAACCTTTCTGCTCATCGATGCGATCTTCGACCAAGTGAGTCATGATGAACTGATCTTCAATCACAACACCAATGTCCCGAGTGAAAACTTGGTTGATGCCCACTGCATCAGGACGTAGCACTTGAACGCCCAAATCGGTGAGCTGCTTGGCAAATTGATTCAGTTCTTGGGAAACATCTTTTTCTGTGGGGTAGGTCCCTTCGATGACATGTTGCCTCGACAGCGGGTCGTAGGTATCTGCGAGAGTAGGGGCTTTTCCCATTCCTCTGCCGATTCCAATCATGACCGCCTCCAAAGACGACCATTCATTCGGGATGTGCCATTTGATGGGCTGCATCGATGTGTCCGTTATTTTTGGGCCGTTGGATCGTTTTCCCTTCGATGGCGCAAACCACCTACCATTGCATCGCTGCTCATCATATAGGCAGAGCCTGATTCATTGAAGTTTGGAGGCAAAAAGCACCAATGAGCTGAGTCCACGTGCGACAAAGCCCAAATTCTATTCAACCCTGTGATTTCCCAATATCGAAAAGCCAAGGAATCACCTTCGAGGACTGCATTTTCTTTGTAAGTAGCGTTTCCCTTGCCATAATTGGATTCAACCATTCCTTTCATTCCGGATGGACTCGGTCCGTCATAGTGCGGCAAGAATTCGACGTAATGGCGCAAGTTCATGTTGATCAAAACGACTTCTTGGTCACCATCCAAAAAGGAAGGACTGGCGTAAACCACTTGAGCCATTTCTGTTCGATTTTGAACGCCACGTTCAGTCCAGTAATCGAGTGCGCGTTTGCTACTATTGACAAAAGCGGTATCAGAATTTTTGTGCAATGGAAAGAAGTGCATCAATTGGTCCCAATCGGCTTCATTGGTGCTCTCGAAGTAGTCAAATAAATTTTGGGTGATTTGTTCCAGGGTGTCCTTCGATATGAAGGAATGGAGCTGATCATCGGAGATACTGACGCTTAAAGCTTTTGAGGGGTTCAACGCGGGAACAGAGGTTCCGTCTGAACTGCTTTCTGTCTCTTGGGCTGGTTCGTGGCTATCATCGCAGCCTAGAAAGACGAGGCTCAGGGATAACACGCTGATTGTAAAAAGTGGGAGATGCATTTTCATCATGCCACAAAAATACGCAGTCAGTTGGGAAAGTAACCCTTATTTCGATGAGCTTCTTGTTCTGCGATCAAGAATGTAAATCGAGCTGCATTGTCGATTTGTTCATTCCGGCTTCTGTCATCCATGGCGCTCAGGATATTGAAGCGCTTTTGGGGCGTAATCTGGTGTTGAATCAATGCTTGCATCAGTCCATCGTTTGGCTGGCCTAGCGCCCCCGTTTTTGCAGGTGCGTTGGACAAAGTAGCAGCTTTGGAGAAGTCAGCAGTGGCTTTTTCTGACAGCATAAAACTTTTCCACTCAGACCACCGTCGTATGGTTCCTGTGGGATAGGGGGGGGCTTCGTCGTGCGGAGAGGATTTGGTGAAATCTTCTAAAGTGAAAAGGCCTATGCATCGCACTGCAGCATCCCGGAAGCCATGTTCATCTGGCTCTGAGGCAAAAACAAGGCGCATGAGTCCTCCGAGTTTCATTTGTTGCTCATCGTTCACAAAAGGAATACCAAATTCATCGATTTCCATGGACTCCAATCGGTCGAAAAGTGTCTGAAATCGTTCCTCAAATATGTGCAATGCAATTGTTTCTCCCGGAAGAGGCAACAGATTCAGAGGAAACAAAGGGAGGTTGAAAAGGGGGGTATTCACACCAATGGAACATGTGAGGATGGAATAGGTTCACTTCTGAGTCGATTAATTCAGAAAGTGTTTATCTGTTTCGTTATGAGTTTGTTAGGATGTCATTCTTCTGCGACAATTCAGCTGGCTTTTGAGCGAGTTGGCCATTTCGATCTTTCAATTGGATGGTCACCTCAAGTATCTCAGCTTCGCGCCACACTCGAACCACGACTTGGTCGCCAGGATGGTATTGTGATATGCATTCTTGAAGTTCTGGAAAATTCGAGATTTGCATTCCATCGATTGCCAATACAACATCATCGATTTCTATCTCTGAGTTTGCAGCGCCACTGCCGGGAACAATAGCGGTGATAGCACAACCTTCAACTTTTTCCATCTGCAACTTTTCGGCGATACGTTCTGTGACAGGTTCGATTTGAATTCCGATGTAGGCTCGCTTCACTTCACCAAACGTCATCAAGTCACGTGCTACTTTTTGAACGATTGTGGAGGGCACAGCAAATGCGTATCCTGCATAACTTCCTGTTCTTGAGGCAATGGCGGTATTGATTCCGATGAGTTTACCTTGCGTATTGACGAGCGCGCCACCACTGTTTCCGGGATTCACCGCTGCGTCGGTTTGGATAAATGATTCAATCGGAAAAATACCGCGCTCTGGTCGTGCACGCAGCAGGTTAATGTTTCTGGCTTTGGCAGAGACAATGCCTGCTGTCACGGTGGAAGTGAGGTCGAAAGGGTTCCCAACTGCCAGAACCCATTCGCCCACATTGACGCCGTCAGAGTCAGCAAATTCAATAGATGGCAAGGGGTCACTTGAATGGACTCTCAAGACAGCAAGGTCCGTTGAGGGGTCTGTCCCAACGACTTCAGCCTCATAGTTTCGATTGCTGTTCAAAGAAACCATGATTTCATCGGCGGCTTCTACAACGTGGTAGTTGGTAACGATGAAGCCGTCTTGGCTGATGATTACGCCGGAGCCGGATGCTTCTTCCATTTGATCTGGGGCCTGATAGCCAAGCATCTCATGCCACGGATTGATGTGAACTCGGGTTCGTTTGGAGGTACGCACATGCACGACAGCGTCCACCGATTTTGAAGCTGCGTATTCGAAAGAAGGCCGCAAAGAAGTTCTTTCTGTTTGGTTATTTACGGAAGGTAAAACACCCGTTTTTGAGACCATTGCCACAGGCAACGGAATGGGACTTACCGCTTTGTCCTTTGGACCATAATTGAGAAAGGCAAAGAGAGCTGATCCGGTCAGGCCAGCGAGAAGGCTGATGATGATCGTCTTGAAGGTATTCATGTTGGGCAGGATGTGTGCCAAAAGAACACCAAGAGTTTATTTTTCGTTGTCGAGAGACTGCAAATAAAATTTAATGCAATTGGAAACTCGTGTTAAAATGAACGAGCTGTGCCACCGATCACTTCGATGCCAATCCAATTTCGCGCAGTCGCTGCTCAAGGTAATCGCCCGCACTGATTGGCTCTTCGATGGCTGATCCACCATCAGGGACCAGATGTTCCATCGCATCCAAGCGCATCTCGGGTTGAGGATGGCAAAAGAAAGGCATCGAAAATCGTGGTTGTCCCCAATCGCTTTTCGGCGGATTTACGACGCGATGTGTTGTTGATTTCAAGCGATGGTTGGTCAGCCGCTGCAGCATGTCGCCAACATTTACAACAATGTGTTCAGGCAATGCTGTTACAGGAATCCACGTGTCGTCATGCCGCAGGACTTCGAGTCCTGAAGCTGAAGCACCTACCAATAAGGTGATTAAGTTGATGTCCTCATGTTGCCCAGCTCGGACAGCAGAATCAGGTTCTCTCGTGATGGGAGGATAATGGATGGCGCGCAAAATAGAGTTGCCTCCACCAACCCATGTTTGGAAATACGATTCATCAACACCTAAGTGAATGGCAATGGCACGAAGCATGACTTGCCCGAGATTTTCAAGGGCTTTAAAAGCATCTTCAGATGTCTTTTTTAACAATGGTGTCTCTGCAACATGTTCATTTGGAGGGAAGTGGGCCATATCGGCGCCTGCTGGAGGGTTGGGCTGCCCGACCTGCCAGAATTCCTTGAGATCTGCTGCCTCACTGTCCTTGGCGTGTTCGATGCCCATGCTCACAAACCCACGTTGATTGTTGGTTTCAGGGCGGGCATATGCTCGCTTTTGTTCGGTGCTCAAACTGAAAAAAGCTTGAGACTGCGCATACAAGCCTTCAATCAGAACATCTTCGATCCCATGACCGTGAATTGCAACGAACCCGATGCTCTCGTAGGCGTTGCCCAAGTCGCGAACAAATTGGGTGCGTTCATCTTGCGTTCCGTCTGTGAAGGCCTTAATGTCGAGGGTTGGAATCCCAGCGACGAAGCTCATTTCTTGATTCTCCATGTTGCTTCTTCCGGTTTATAGATGGTCGAATTTACGAATGAGAGCTCAAGTGCGTGCGTTTGCGCCTCCCATGAGCTGTTTTTTTCAATCCAAGTGCGCGATTCTTCACCGATTGCGGAGCGCTTTTGCTTGTTATTCAATAGTTCATCAATGGCACGAGCCGTCCCAGCATCGTCTTCAGCTAGCTGCAAGGGGGGATTTTGATGGGTTTCTTTGGGCAATCCATTCATGACATGTGTGGTGGTGATGCACGGCAGCCCCATTGACATGGCCTCGAGGATTTTGTTTTGCTGCCCGGTTCCAATTCGCAAGGGTGCAACAAAAATATCGGCTTCATCATATGCAGTTCTCAAGTCTGGCACCCATCCAGTTACTTCGACATTTTCTCCGGCCAATTTCAATACTTCAGCCGTTGGTTTCGTTCCTGCAATGAGCACGCGGACGCCTGGTGTGGTCACTTTGGGCAGAACAGCTTGGACAAGCCGTTTCGCTGCGTCTACATTCGGTGCATAACTCATGTTGCCCGTAAAAAGAAGCACAAAATCACCTGGAGATTCTTGTGCGAGCGATGTGATCTCGTTCGACGGTGATCTTTTGGCTTTGAAATATTCTGCATCGACACCATTCGGCACCACCGCAATGGATTTCCTCGCAGGGTGGGAAATGAGTTTCCGATCTGCTGCACTGATGATGGTTTGGCCATCGAAGTAATCAAAGATGATGGATTCGTAGCGGGCAAGTCGCTGCGCTTCCCATAGAAAAAGCCACTTTGACCAGAATGGTCGCAAGTTTGCTCGGCGCTTCATTCCAGCACTCAGGGCATCCATGTAGTCGATGACTCGAGGTATTTGGTGGTCATTTCGAACATATTCTGCCATTCTTATGAGCTGACAATGAATGACTTCAGGTTCAAGCGAATTCATCCAATTGTGCAGATGTTGATCTGCCTTGCGCTGATAAAACCAATGCGTTTGAAACGGGCGTGAACTGAAAGCAGCAAGCGACAATCGAAGCCACCGCTTGAGTCCATTCAGTTTGTGCCATTGGAAATCTGTGGTCACCTTTCCCAAGGCCTGGATCGCCTCATTGGACGGGTCTGTTTCCGTGAGGCTAAACAAGAAGACCTCATGCTCCAGGCTTAGCATGCGCATTTGGTGATAAGCACGCAGCCTGTCTCCTTTGTCCAATGGCCAAGGAAGGCGTGAAGTAATGAAAAGTATTTTCAAAGCGGCAGCGAATGTTTGAGCTCTTCAATCAAACGGTTTATCAGCGATTGATTCTCAAAATTTTCCATGACAAATTGCCTGCTTCTTTGCCCCATGGCTTTTGCTTCGGTTGGGTTGGAAAGAAGGCCGATGATTGCAGATGCAAAAGCTTCCGGTGCATCCGCTATGTGAAAGTGTTCTTGGTGCGCTCCGGGGATGCCCTCCATGCCAATGGAAGTGGACACGATGGGTCTTCCTCCAGCCATGGCTTCGATGGCTTTGATTCGCATTCCGCTTCCGCTTCGCAATGGAATGATCATGATGCCATCACTGGTCATCATATCCCACGCATTTCCGATTTCGCCTTTCACTTCGATATTTGGCGCATTCAGCCAAGACGGGTTTTTCGGGAAGTTTTTTCCAGCCAAACAGAGCTTTGTGTTCGGCAATTCGCGGATGATCAACGGCCAAACAGAATCGGTAAACCACTGTATGCCTTGAATGTTTGGACGCCAATCCATGGCGCCAAGGTGGAATACATGATTCACAGGGCCATGACTTTCGGGCGGAAATTCTCGAACGTCCAAACCAAAAGGCAGCACTTGAATTGGAACAGAACAGCCCAATGCCTCAAAGTGCTCTTTGTCTTCCTCGGATATTGCAGCAATGCAATCAAAATCGTGCATCACATTGATTTCGTATTCTTCCAGTCTTTCGGCGAGCAAATTCAAATAAACCCGCTTAGTCAATGGCTTCGTCTCTTTCGCCAGATGATGCCAGATGCGGTGTTCGATGTTGTGTGCACGCAACAAAGCAATGCCGTCGCAATACTTTCGAATGGTTCGCAAATAAGGAGCCGTAAAGAGACTCTCAAATATGACGAGGTCAAAGGCTTTTTTTCTGAGTACTTCTGTTAAAATGCGTTCGAAGTCGAGCGAGAAAAAACGGGTGATGTTGTAACTGTCTCCTGTGACTAAGTCAGAGAGTGCATCCAATTTCCGCAACGAAGTATCCAAGTGAATTGCTTCGATCTGCGTCGCTTCCAAGTAGCTTGAATCGATTTCTTTAGCCAGGAAAGGATGCTTATCCGTTTCCATTGTCAGAACCTTTACTTCGTGCTCTCCACTTGCCAATAAGCCTCGAGTGAGCGCGTCCATGGCTCTGCAGCCACCATCTTTGCTTGGTCGAGGGGGTTTGTGACAGAGTTGGAGGATTCGCATCGAGACGTGAATTGCGGATGGTAAATTTAATCGCTAATGGTTTGCGATGATTTGCGTCTGCGAAAGGTAAAAGGAATTTTGCCTGAATCGCGGGAGGCCTTTGAAGTCAAAAGGCACGCCAAAGGAAAGAGGATAAACGTACTCATCCACATCCCAAGCCAAGGTTCAAGGCTTCCTGCCCGAATCATCTGTTCTCCGACGATGGATAAAATATAATACCCGAGAAATATCAGGATTGCCAAAACCGTTGGCATGCCCAAACCACCTTTGCGAATAATCGCGCCGAGCGGCGCTCCAATAAAGAATAGCAGAATACAGCTGAGGGAAAGGAAGAACTTCCGATGCCATTCGATGGCATGCCGATCTTGAGCGGTCTTCTTAGCTTGCACTTCTTCAAGTGCGTTCGCGATGCCCTGTCTTGCATTTCGAGCGAGGCTTCGGGCCCCATCAAAAGCCATGCGTTGCTCTGTTGGCTTTAGAACTTGTAAAATGGGAGTGCCGGCACTCAGAACATTGGATGTTTGCAAGGTTATGGTATCCCGGAGCAAGGTGGTTTGCCGGGCACCGTATTGTTCAATGTCTAAAAGCTTCTCGTTTTTCAGGATTTCCAGTGAATCCATTGCAAGCGATAGCTGTTGGACCGTCATCATTTCATGAGCGCGTTTAAATAAGCCTTCATCCACTTTGCTGAAGTCCAAAGAAGTCATGTCTATTTCAAAGATTTGCTGCTGAAATTTGGAAGCAATGTGCGGATGCAGCCTTTCTTTTCGACGCTTTGATTGCTCCAAGTCCTCCTCATAGCTTGCACCATCATTCAAGGTCAATAATAGCCGGTCACCTTGTTGAACCATTGTGCCATTGTTTGCTCGAATGACACGTGAAACACCTGTCTCACCTTCGCGATGATCGTGAATCAACACGTCCAAGAGTGTTCCATCTTCATCTTTTTCATCCACACGAATGGCAAATCCTTCGATGCCATTGTAAAAGACTCCTTCCGTTAGATTGAGCGCGGGTTTTTGCTTGGTCACGGAAAAGAGAAGTGCTCGAAATTTCAAATTTGCGACAGGCCATGCGGCATTGGAAAACCAGAAAGCGCAGCATGAAATTAGGATCATCACAACGGTCAGGGGCCGCATGATTCTGGGCAAGGACAAACCCGCAGATTTGAGTGCGGTTAACTCATTTTTTTCAGCCAGCGAACCCATCGCCATAATGGAGGCAATCAGAATTGCCAGAGGCAACGCCAAATTGACCAGACGAGCAGAGGCGTACATCATCAACTCACCAATGACCCAAGGCTCGAGTCCTTTTCCGATCAGATCATCGGCATAGACCCAGAGGAATTGCATGTCCAAAATGAACAATGCCACAGGCATGGTCACTGCGAATGGCGCTAAGAAATTGCGCAGCAAGAGTCGAGCAAATCTTCTCACGCTTCAAAGATAGGTGGTGTGCAAATGCTTTGCACTTTGATTAACTTGCCGGACGATAAAACCAAAGTCATGCTTAAAATTTCGATCATACCATCGCTAAGTGTTGTGTTTGCGGCACTTTTATTTTCAGGGTGCGGCACCACTGCCAATGAGGAGGCTGCAGTAGAAAACGACTGGAGTCCAGCAGCAGTAGAATCTACAGGGGCGAGTGAACCAGATGCAGAAGGCTTTGTGTGGCAGACGGAGCAATTTGCTGATCTCAAAATGGTTCGTTATCAAATTGGAGGTTGGGACAAGCTTGACAATCGTCAAAAGGCATTGGTTTATTGCCTAAACCAAGCTGGATTGAGCGGACGGGATATCATGTATGATCAAAATAACCGTTACAACTTGAGGGTGAGAAGTCTTCTTGAATCGATCTACACAGGGTATGAGGGAGATAAGAATACGCTCGGTTGGAGCCGTTTCACCACACATCTCAAGCGCATTTGGTTTTCGAATGGGATTCACCATCACTACGCCAATACCAAGTTGCTGCCTGAATTTTCCGAATCGTATTTTGATGAGCTTCTTGCTGCAACTGGCGCTATCGCAGACGATGAAATTCGCGCGGTAATTTTTGATCCTGCAGTCGAATCTAAAAAGGTTGAACAGGATGCTACGAAAGGCTTGGTAGAAGGTTCTGCTGTAAACTTTTACGCGCCAGATGTCACAACAGAAGAAGCTCAAGCTTATTTGGAAAGCATTGTAAAGAAGGGTGACCGAACGCCGGTTGAGTACAGCCTCAACTCACGTTTGGTGAAGAATTCTGAGGGGGAAATCGAAGAGCAAGTTTACCATGTGGGCGGTTTGTATGGAGAAGCCATGTCGCAAATTGTTTTTTGGCTGAATCAGGCGATTCAGTATGCTGAGAATGATAAGCAAGCGGCTGCATTTCGAAACCTCATCGCGTATTACGAAACAGGTGATTTGGAGAAATGGCAGTTGTACAACATCAACTGGGTCCAGGACACCGAAGGAGACGTCGATTACATCAACGGATTTGTGGAAGTATACAACGATCCTCTGGGCTACACGGGCAGCTATGAGACGGTGGTCCAAATAAAGGATTTTGATGCCAGTGAGCGTATGAAGGTTCTGATGGAGAATGCTCAGTGGTTTGAAGATCACATGCCATTCATGCCAGAGCACAAGAAGAATGAGGTTGTTGGCATCACGTATAACGTTGTAAACGTAGCCGGCGAAGCTGGGGACGCTTCGCCGAGCACGCCGATTGGAGTGAATCTTCCGAATTCCAATTGGATTCGTGTGGTTCATGGTTCAAAGTCTGTGAGTCTTGGAAACATTGTCGAAGCATATGATCGTGCTGGTGGCGGTGGAATCCTGAGTGAGTTTGCTCATGATGATTTGGAAATGGAGATGAGCAAAGCACACAGCTCATTGGCTGGAAAACTGCACACAGCGATGCACGAAGTCATAGGTCATGCCTCAGGAAAGCTTGAGGATGGCATTGGAGAACCCAAGCAAACGATCAAGGAATACAGTTCCACGTTGGAGGAAGGCCGCGCTGATTTGGTGGCACTCTATTTCATGTTGGATGAAAAAATGCTGGAATTGGGATTGATGGAATCTTTGCAAACAGGCGAGGCTGAATATGACAGCTACATTCGCAATGGCATGATGCTTCAGCTCCGACGCTTGGAATTGGGTGCAAACATTGAAGAGGCGCACATGCGAAATCGTGCTTGGATCAGTCATTGGTGCTTTGAAAAGGGAGAGGCCTCGGGCATCATTGAAAAGGTCAATCGAAATGGCGATACGTTTTTTGATGTGAAGGATTACGCAGGGCTACGCGGATTATTCGGAGAATTGTTGATGGAAGTGCAGCGCATCAAATCTCAAGGTGATTACGATGCTGCGAAAGCGTTGGTTGAGGGTTATGGAGTGAAGGTCGATCAATCGATTCATCAGGAGGTGCTGGATCGATCTGCGTCACTGGGCATAGCGCCGTATGGTGGATTTATCAATCCAGAAATGACAGCGGTTTATTTGGAGGACGGACAAATTGGAGAGGTTCAAGTGACCTATCCTGATGACTTTACCGCTCAAATGTTACGCTACAGCGCTGCGTATGGTTTGCTACCTGAGAACAACGACTACCAAAAGAAATAAGCACTTCGAAGCAACTATTGGGCTGTTTGCGTGTTGGTTAAATGAAATAAAATTGTTCCAATGAACACGAGATTATTTGCAGTTGTACTGAGTCTTTGTTGTTTTACCCAAGGTTTTGCTCAGAATCCGTTCCCGTGCGAACTCTCAGGAGGTGAGGGAGCGCCTGCAACAGGCGGCTTGTCCACAACTCAAGAGGGACAGTATCATGATAACAGCGGTTATTTCAATATCCTTGAGATCAATGAGCCGGTGACATTGGTCTCTGCCAAGGTATTTGCAAACGGCCCTGGCCCAAGAACATTGGCTATTCTATCCACAGAAGGCGACCCTCTGTTGTTTGAGGTCTTCGATCTTCCTGATGGCGAGAGCATCGTTGAATTTGGCTGGGATTTAGGCCCAGGTTCATATGGTTTTGGATCGATGTCGAATAACCCGCAATTGTGGCGAGACGACGCAAACAGTGATGTCAATTTCCCATATGAAATTGGTGATTACGGGGCAATCACAGGAACAAGTATCCAAGGTCAGAATGAATTCAATTACTATTATTTCTTCTACGATGTAACGCTTGCTCCGCAGGGGCCTACTGTCAATTCAGGTGGCTACCCTTGTTGGAACGTCGAATTGCTCGACGTAGAACCGATATCTGAATTGGGAGGTGGTGAAAACGGAAACGACTGCTGGGGATGGACAGACCCTGATTCAGGGAGGGAGATTGCCATTTATGGACGGTCCACAGGGACATCCTTCATTGATGTGACGGATCCTACAAACATGAAGTATTTTGCCAATCTACCAACATCAACTTCGCCCAGTTTATGGCGTGATATAAAGGTATACGACGATCATGCATTCATCGTTTCCGAGGCAGGGGGGCATGGCCTGCAGATTGTGAAGCTTGATGCTTTGCTAGACCTTCCATTGGATCAAGTGAATCAAATTGAACCAACATCTTTTTATGGTGGATTTGGCAATGCTCATAACATCATGATCAACGAGGAGACGGGTTATGCTTATGCCATTGGAACGAGCACATATTCGGGTGGTTTGCACATCCTTGACCTTGAGGACCCTCAGGCTCCAGTTTTGGTCGGTTCGTATGATGAATCGTACTCCCATGATGTACACCCGATTGTTTACCAAGGTCCTGATGAGGATTACGTGGGTCGTGAGGTGGTCATTTGTTTCAATGGCTATGGTGGAATTTCCATAGTCGATGCAGAGGACAAAACCGATGTGTCATTGGTGGCACAGTTGACGTATGCTCAGTCAGGCTATACGCACCAAGGCTATGTTGGAGAGAACCACCGCTATTGCTTTTTCAACGATGAATTGGATGAACAAAATTTCGGCAACAACACGCGCACTTACATCATGGACATTGCTGACCTGGACAATCCCTTCATTGTCGGGTTCTTTGAGGCGGACGTTGAAGCCATTGATCACAACATGTACATCATCGGGGACAAGATGTATCAATCAAACTACTTGAGTGGTTTGCGCATCCTAGATGTCAACAACGCCTCTGAAGGCTCGCTTGATTTGGTGGGTTATTTTGACACAAACCCTTCGACAGACTCACCAGTGTTTGATGGCACATGGAGCAATTATCCGTATTTCCCGAGTGGAAATATCGCAGTGAGTTCCATGACGCATTTTTTTATGGTTCAACCTTCGTCTGCAATTGCACCGACGGGAAGCACATCAATCGATGTTGTTGAAGAACTTTCTCAATTGCATGTCTTTCCAAACCCGGCTCAAGATGTCGTGCGCGTAGAAGGTTGGAAAGGCAGTCTTTCCCTTTTTGACCTCACAGGCAAAAAGTGCAGAGAATGGACGAATCTTCCGGGCGCTCTCGGCTTGCACTTGAGCACTTCCGATTTGTCCAATGGCATTTATATTTTGCAGGATGGCACCGGAGAGTCAGTCCGATTCTCGATTCAGCATTGATGACTGCAGGCTCAAGCTGATTCAAGCAAGCTAAAAAGCTTGATCGCTTCAAGAGCTTCCCGCACGTCATGAACACGTAAAATATGAGCTCCTCGGTCCAGGGCCCAAGCATTCAGTACAGTGGTTCCATTCATGGCATCTTCAGGCGAGGATTCCAGTGCTTTCCAAATCATTGATTTCCTACTCAATCCGGCGAGCACAGGAAGTCCGAGTTTTTTGAGTTCCCTGAGATCTCGGAGAATTTGGAAATTATGAGCAATGGTTTTTCCGAAGCCAAAGCCAGGGTCAATGATCAATTGTTTGACTCCTTGTTCTCGTAGCACTTTACTCCGCAGGGCCAGCCATTCCTGGATTTCAAGGCTGGCATGGGTGTAACTTGGATTCTCTTGCATGTTTGCTGGAGTTCCTTGCATGTGCATGATGACCAATGGCGCGTTGTGGGAACTGATCGCTTGGATAAGTCGTTCATCCTTTTGTCCAGCGTAAACGTCGTTGATCATAAAAGCGCCCGCATCCAACGCTCGTTCTGCGACTTCTCCGTGAAAGGTGTCAACAGATATAATGGCTTGAGGGATTTCGTTCAAGATGCTTTTGAGAACGTCCTTGATGCGCGTCCATTCCTCATGTGCTCCTACCTCTATGGCGTTTGGCCGCGTTGACTGGCCCCCAATGTCCAAAGCATGAGCTCCTGCATGAATCATTCGGATGCCTTCTGCAGTGGCCTGATCGGTCGCTTCAAACCGATTTCCTGCAAAAAATGAATCAGGCGTGCAGTTTACGATGCCCAATACTTGAGGCGAGGCAAGGTTCCAAGTTTTGCCTTGTGATGTCAGTTGAAAAGTTGCATTTGATTTAGCGGACATTGGCATAGGATTTTCTGGCTCTCCCGAAAGGAGTTTGTACCTTGGCGAAAGATATCCAAAGATTTCCTGAAGTGAGCGCAATCGAAGAAACGTTGAAGGAGTACGATCAGGCATTTGCTCTGTGCTCGGGCCTGTTTGAAGCAAAGACTTCCGATTATGGAACGGCGTGGCGCATATTGCGTCCCTCATCTCTCACGGACCAATTGTTTATCAAGGCCAACCGCATTCGGACGATTCAAGAAACCGAAGAATCAAAGGTTGACGAGGGCATTGAGTCGGAATTCATTGGCATTGTTAATTACAGTCTGATGGCCATTATTCAGCTGGGGCTTCCGAGCGATTATCCAATGGAATTGCCAGCTTTAGATGCGATTGATCGGTACCACAGCGCATTCAATGAGACCAGGGATTTGATGATTCGAAAGAATCATGATTATGGCGAAGCATGGCGCGACATGCGGGTCAGTTCGCTGACGGATTTGATTCTTATGAAGGTGCTTCGGGTGAAGCAAATCGAAGACAATGACGGAAAGACCAAGGTTTCAGAAGGGGTGGAGGCTAATTATCAGGACATGGCCAACTATGCGCTGTTTGCTTTGATTTTACTAGCTCGAGAAAATTCGGAAGTTGCTACGAAGTGAACGACATCAAACGATTTAGTTTCAATACTTGAAAAAAATACCATGAATGCATTCAACGTAATTGTGAAAGGTTGCCGACTATTGGTGGGTTCGTTGTTCATTGTTTCAGGATTGATCAAAGCCAATGACGCTCTCGGCTTCATGTACAAATTAGAAGAGTACTTTGAACCAGGAGCACTCAACTTTCCGGGGCTTATCGACGCAGCTCTTCCGCTTTCGGTATTCATATGTGCAGGTGAAATTCTCCTCGGCGTGGCACTGGTGCTCGGGGCTTTGCCCAAGTTGACGTCTGCACTCACGGCTGTGATCATGGCATTTTTCACCTGGCTCACCTGGTACACGGCCAATTGCGATCCATTTGGAACCAAAATGATTGCTGATGCGGCAGGAAATCTCATTGAAATTTCCAACCAATGTGTTTTGGCCTGCGGCTGCTTTGGCAATGCCATTCCCCTGACCCCTTATGAAAGTTTCATCAAAGATGTGGTGCTTTCAATCCTTACCGTGCCAGTCGTTTGGGGGGCTTTTACAGGTATGACGAAGCTCAATGATCGCAAGGAAGGCCTGATCATGATTGCGGGTAGCCTCATTTTGATTTACGGTTTCGGGGAGTTTATGCTTCAATGGAATTTTCCTGTTTTGTTTGCTGCCGTTTGTTATGCGGCAGCTGAAGGATTGAAAAAACGCTGGAATGGTCCGGCTCAAGAATGGATCATGGCTGCAGCGGTGACAGCGGTTTGTCTGGTGTTTCAATTCGTGACGCTCAACTACCTGCCGATGAAGGATTACCGACCATATGCAGTCGGTGAAAACATCTTGGAGAACATGAAATCTGCTGAAGAATTGGGCGTAGATGCTCCTGTTTATGCGACGCAGTATTCATTCCGAAACACTTCAACAGGAGTTGATACGTTGGTGTTGAGTTCGGATTGGTTGCGTATTTACAATGAGCCTTGGTTCAAAAACCAATACGAGACGGTGTCTTTCGATGGACCTGAAGTGAAAGTCTCAGACGGGTATGAGCCAAGGATCATGGACTTTCAGATTATTGACGCCGACGGCGTGGACTGGACAGAGGAGGTTTTGACTCATGAAGGAAACGTAATGCTGTATGTTTCAAAGGATTTGGAGCTTGCAAGCACAGACGAACAATCAGCAATGAATGACTTTGCTCGCAAAGCTGAAATCGCTGGTTGGATGAATGTTGGTTTGACAAATGCTCCAGCGGATCAAAACAAGTCTTTTCAAGCAGAGCACGATGTGCCCTATCCCATGTACACATGTGATCAAACAGAACTGAAAATTGTCGTTCGTTCAAACCCGGGAATGGTATGGATCAAGGACGGTGAGGTTCAGGAGAAATGGTCATGGAGAGACACACCTGAATGGAACGACATCATCGCTGATTGATTCGCTTCTAAATGCTCTTCGCACGCAAGTTCATGCACGGATTGGGAGTTTTGTGGGGTGCTTTGACTTTGGTGTTCTTGCTGTTTTCAATGGTCCCGGATCCTGCTCGTGAATTGGCGGGACAAAATGAGCGAGAAGAGGTGGTGCAAGCCATCCGTGAAAAGCACGGTCTCAATGATGCTCTTCATGTTCGTTATGCTCGATTCTTTTGTGGTTTTATGCCAATATCACACACGTCAGAGGGCTTTGCCTGGACGGGAATTGATTTGGGGCGATCGTTTGTGACGGACCGCGATGTTGCAGAATCGGTGTTTCAAGCTTTGCCACCTACACTCTTACTCGCAATGCTAGCCATGTGCCTCGCGTTATTGATCGGCATCGCTGTGGGTTTGTTGCTGGCTCATTCCATGGGAAGTTGGTGGGACCGATGGGTTCTTGGTTTTGCAGCATTGGGAATGAGTGCGCCATCTTTTGTGATGGCTATTTTGGTTTCGTGGTTTTTTGGCTCAGTGTGTCATGCATGGACAGGTTTATCAATGACGGGTGGGCTTTGGGAAGTTGATCCATTCGGCGGTCCCAAATTGTCTTGGAAGAACGCCATCCTTCCAGCATTGACACTCGGAGTGCGTCCCTTATCGGTGGTTCTTCAGTTGACGCGCAATAGTGCAGCAGAAGTTCTGGCGTCATCCTATGTGCGCACAGCGAAGTCCAAGGGGCTGTCACCGATTCGCATTGTCATAAGGCACACATTGCGCAATGCATTGAACCCTGTCATCACAGCAGCTTCTGGATGGTTTGCGAGCATGCTGGCAGGCGCCGTATTCGTGGAGTACGTCTTTGGGTGGCAGGGTCTTGGAATGCTTATGTTTCGTGCCCTCGAGCGCAGCGATCTGCCGATGGTCATGGGTTGCGTTTCAGCTGTGGCACTGACGTTCGTGCTCATCAATGTGCTCGTTGATCAGGTCTATCGCATTCTGGACCCTCGGGTCAGAACTTCTTGACGGTACGATCATTCATGATTTGCGTGAGCACTTTGGCCGTTTCATGAAAATACCGCTTGGTCTTGTAGCTGGCGACCCATTGAATTCCTCGAATTGTGTTCGTTAAAAACATTTCGTCGGCTTGCAGCATTTCCTTCGGAGTGATGGTGCATTCGTAGACTTTAAAGCCATGCTCGAGCGCAGCGTTGATGACCGAGGCTCGCATGATTCCTCCGACAGGACCTGAGTCAAGGCTGGGTGTATACAAGACGCGATTGCTGACCAAGAAAAGGTTGGAATGCGATGATTCAACAATGCTTGATTGATGGTTTTGAATCAGTGCGTCGTCCAAGCCTTTTTCTTCGGCCCAAAGTGCAGCTTGGATGTAGAGTGCCGATGATAAATTTTTAAAGTTGGCAAACGGACCCACCAATTTTTTCATGCCGTTGAACACATCCACACTGAGCCCTTTGTCTGGGGAGTTCCAAAGATTATCCGTGAGCGGCTCAGCAGTGGCGAGCCATGCCATATCATTTGATTCAGGACGGTAACGTCCGCCTCCGTCTCTGAAAAACGTGATGCGCACCCTTCCGCCGTTTTGTACTCCATTCCGCGTGCACAATGCGATCAGCGAGTGAGCTAGTTTTTCCACGGTCAATCCTTGCTGATTGTGAATGCGATGGGCGGATAGACTCGCTGTAATTCGGTTCCAATGGAGATCCATATGTTGTGGAATTCCATGGCAAATCCGGATCGTTTCAAAAAAACCATCGGAATAAAGAAATCCACGATTGAACATGGAGTTGGGCAATTCGGAAATCGCTGTGATTTCACCATTGATCAGATAACACTGACGCTCTGTTGGTTGCCATTGAAATTGAGGCATGTCAATTATGGGGCTACGGGTTGTTGTTTGAGCAGAGGGACATAATCCATCAAATCGCCATTGACGGGTATTTGCAATCCTGAAACACCTGCAGTCTCGCCAGCTTCGATGTCGCGTGCTTTGTCACCAATCATCCATGATTGAGCAGGATCAATGCGATGTTTGGCACAGGCCTTCTCAATCATAAGACCGCCGGGCTTACGTGTCAAACTTTCACCGAAATCCGGATGGTGTGGGCTGTAGAAAATATCTGTGATTTCAATTCCCTTTTCAGCACATTTTGATCTGAAATATGCGTGGATGGTGTTCACATCTTCGTGGGAATACAATCCTTTGGCTATTCCTCCTTGATTGGTGATTAAAATCAACTTGTAACCGTGGGAGTGCAATTCTTTGAGTGCATCCAGAGCGGTAGGTAAAAGAGTGAATTCTTCGATGCTTTTGGTGTAGTCACCAGGATCATGGTTGATCACCCCATCTCGGTCTAGAAATATTGCTTTGCTCAGTGAAGCCATTGAGCGAAGCTACGCCCCTTCACGGAATCCCCCAAGCATCATGCAATGGAAGTGCCGGGGAGGACATTTTCATGGACCTGAATGATAGCAGTTCCGTTGTCAGCATCCAATGCCCCTAGCATCAAAAATTCGGACATCATGGGACCGATCTGTTTTTTCGGGAAATTCGTGACGCCGACAATTTGCTTTCCAATCAAGTCATCGGGATTGTAACGCTCCGTGAGTTGGGCAGAAGTCCTCAGGGTTCCGCGCTTTTCACCAAAATCGACTGTGATGATGTATGCAGGAATCTTTGCTTCAGGAAATGGCTCGACCTGCACAATTCGTCCAACCTGCATTTGCACGCATTCGAATTGATCCCATTCAATCGGTGGTTTCATAACTCGAAAATTAGCGAATGAATCGTGAATTCTAGTCGGTTCTAGGTGTTGTAAATTTGGACCATGCCAGAAAGTAGATGGAAGTCTTTTGAAGCTTTTGACTCTGAGCAATGGCTCGAAGCCGTTGGAGACGCTAGGAACGTGCCAAACGCCACTTGGGATCAACCGATTTGGAGTGCCAATTTGGCGCCATTTGCCTTGCCTGCTCGTGGAATTGCCCCTCCTGAGGAAGGAAATCCATGGCAACTCCAGCAAAGCATAAAATCGCATCGGGAAATCATTCCGGCTCTTATGCATGGTGCGTCTGGTTTGCGACTTGATTTGGAAAGCAGCGGTTGCGATATGAATTGGCTAGAAGGAGTTCACCTCGATATGGTGGAACTTCATATTGATCCCATCTTGTTTCAAAATGGCGCTCTGGATGTTCTATCTCTGCTGGATTCGGGGTGGTGCGGAACATGTTGCTTGGAGGTTGATCAGGCAATCACAGACAAGGAATGGAACGACCACCAACGCCTTTTTGCCGATGCTCCTGATCTGCGCATTTGGAAATTTGGAATTGAAGACCATCGAAACCGCGCGCTCAATCTCGTGCAGGCGATGGTGGAATATTGCGCGTCAATGGATGTATGGCTGCAAAAATGCTTGGCGTCAAATGCCCCGCTAGAACAAGAGCTTAATCGATTCGTATGGCGTTGGTGGACATCTGTTGATGTGATGGAAGAAGTAGCAGCATTGCGCGCATTGCGTGCCTTGTGGTCGAGATGGTTGAAAGAACATAAGCTTGAGGATCGACCAATCTGGATTGATGCAACGACGTCAATTGCTTCCTTTCGAGACGAGTTGGAATCGGATCACCTGATTGACTTAACTGCTGCTTCATATGCAGCTGTCATCGGAGGAGCCGATGGATTAGAGACGCTGCCGTACTTGGCAAAGGAAGGGAATGAAACCCAAAGAGATTCACCGCTTCGTTGGGCCCGAAATATCCAACACTTGATGCGTGAAGAGGCAGGTCTTCATCGCACGTTTGACCCAATGGGTGGGAGTCGGACGCTGGATACGTGGTCATCAAACATGCTCGAAGCGGCTTGGTCTTCTTACCTCAATACAAAAGCATGAAATTGAAGGCACATTACTCCGTTGCAAGCAATCATCAAGAGCACGAGCAATTCGGTCCAGGTCAAGCTCCTTTTTTGGGAGGTCCTTATGCAAGTATGTACACCTCTCGTCCTTGGACGATCCGTCAGTATGCGGGGTTTTCAACGGCTGAAGCGTCCAATGCTTTTTATCGCGCTAATTTGGCGGCAGGTCAGAAAGGACTGAGTGTTGCATTTGATTTGGCAACGCATCGAGGATACGACAGTGATCATCCGAGGGTCTCGGGTGATGTTGGGATGGCAGGTGTGGCGATTGATACGGTGGATGATATGAAGCGTTTGTTCGAGGGCATTCCTCTTGGAGAAATGTCTGTGAGCATGACCATGAACGGCGCCGTGCTTCCAATCCTCGCCTTTTACATCGTAGCGGCAGAAGAACAAGGTGTCGATTTGAAAGCTCTCAAAGGAACGATTCAGAATGATATCCTGAAGGAGTTTATGGTGCGAAACACCTACATCTATCCACCCAAGCCTTCGATGCGGATCATAGCGGACATCTTCCGGTATACTGCGAAACGCATGCCTAAATTCAATTCTATTTCCATTTCTGGATACCACATGCAGGAGGCAGGTGCTACCCCAGAACTCGAGCTAGCGTATACCATTGCAGATGGATTGGAGTATGTCAAGACTGGCCTTCGTTCTGGCCTTGATATCGATGCTTTTGCACCGAGGTTGAGTTTTTTCTGGGCGAGTGGAATGAATCATTTTGAGGAAATTGCCAAAATGCGAGCTGCACGGCTCATGTGGGCAGATTGTATGCTCAAGTTGGGAGCTAAGAATCCAAAGTCACTGATGCTTCGGACCCATACACAGACCAGCGGTTGGTCGCTGACAGCTCAAGATCCATGGAACAATGTTGCGCGGACGACCTTGGAGGCAATGGCTGCAGTTTTTGGTGGAACTCAATCCCTGCACACAAACTCCATGGATGAGGCCATTGCGCTGCCGACCAAAGCCTCTGCTCGAGTTGCCCGGAACACCCAGATTTTCTTGCAGAATGAAGCAGGATTGTGCAAATCAGTTGACCCGTGGCACGGTTCTCGAATGATGGAAGATCTCACGCATCAAATGGTTGAAAGGGCTGATGCGCTGATCCAAGAAATTGAAGATGCAGGTGGAATGTCATCTGCAATTGAGCAAGGCATCCCGAAATTGCGAATTGAGGCGGCAGCGGCTGAGAAGCAGGCGCGAATAGACCGAAGCCAAGATCGATTGATCGGTGTGAATTTATTTGCGCTTGAGGAGGAAGAAGATCTTGATACACTTGAGATTGATCAGACGGTGGTAAGGGCTGATCAGATCAATAGAATCAATCAAGTAAAGGAGAAGCGCGATGCGTCGAGGGTGTCGGAGTCACTGAAGGCCCTCACGGATGGAACGGCGACGGACGCTAACCTACTTGAATTGGCGGTAACCGCAGCTCGTTCTCGTGCCACATTGGGAGAAATTAGTTTGGCGTTGGAAATGGTTTATGGCCGCTTCAAGCCGAAAACTCAAAAGGTGAGTGGTATCTTTTCCCGAGCAATGGAAGGCCAAGAAGCATATCAAGCAGTCGTAAAGAGGGCAGAGCAGTTTGCTTCACAGGTGGGGCGTCAACCGAGAATATTGGTAGCCAAAATGGGACAAGATGGCCACGATAGAGGAGCCAAGGTGGTGGCTTCATCTTTTGCTGACTTGGGCTTTGATGTTGATTTGGGCGCCTTGTTTCAAACGCCTGAGGAAGTCGCTCAACAAGCTGTCGACAATGACGTCCATGTGGTTGGCATAAGTACCCTTGCGGCGGGACATAAGACGCTTGTGCCTGCTTTGGTTGGCGCTTTGAGATCATTGGGCCGCGAGGACATTTTGGTAGTCGTCGGAGGCGTCATTCCCGCAAAAGATTACGACGCTTTGTTTGCCACGGGAGCCGTAGGTGTATTCGGACCGGGAACTCCGATCACCAAGTCAGCCTCAGAGATTTTAGAGGTTTTGTTGGACGCATACGCTTAATCCATTACAGATTGAAGCTAGCGTTTTTTCGGTCCATCAGCTTGAGCAGAGGAGAGGGGCGGTAACGTTCTTCCCCATATTCTTGCTGCATGGTTTCGAGTGTTCCGAGGACTTTTTCAATGCCCCAGTCATTGGCCCACTGCAGCAATCCCTTGGGGTAGTTCACACCTTTTGTCATGGCTGTCTCCAAATCCGTTGCGCTTGCAATGTTCAAACGCAGCGCATCAGCGGCTTCATTGATCAAAAGGGAGAGAATGCGATTTGAAATGATCATAAGTTGAGTTGAATCGGCAGTTGCTAATTCAGCGTTTACTTCTGCAGGCTTTCCGTCGTATGCGTAGTATCCTCTTCCTGTTTTTTTACCAAGCCAACCGGCACCAACGTGCTGTTTTTGGATGAGGCTCGGGCGGTATCGCGGGTCGAAGTAGAAAGCTTCGAACACCGTGCAAGTAACAGCATAGTTCACATCATTGCCGATAAGGTCCATCAATTCGAAAGGCCCCATTCGAAATCCAATTGCTTTCATGGCCGCATCAATGGTTTCAATGCTATGCACGCCCTCTTCTGCAATGCGAAGTGCTTCACCATAAAAAGGCCTTGCGAGCCGATTGACGATGAATCCGGGCGTGTCTTTTGCAATCACAGCAGACTTCTTCCATTTGGCCATCCAAATTTGACATTGATCAACAACAGATGAATCCGTCTGGAGGGCAGGGACAATTTCTACCAGTGCCATCAAGGGAGCCGGATTGAAAAAGTGAAGGCCAATGAAACGTTCTGGATGATTTAATTTGCCGGCCAACTCGGTGACTGAAAGAGAAGATGTATTCGTAGCGAGAATCGTCATTGGATCGACTATTTCTTCGAGCTTTTGAAACAAGGACGACTTCGCTTCAAAATTTTCTACGATGGCTTCGATGATCAAGGCGCATCCAGTAACCTTCTTCAAATTATCTGTCCGCTTGATTCGTTCTTGCAGAGCATCAGAGCTTTCTTGCGTCCAGCGACCTTTGATCACCTGGCGCTCTGCAACTTTGGCTAAATCTTTCTGACTTCGTTCAAGCGCACCTTTATTTGTGTCGAACAGAATGACGGAGTGTCCAGCTTGAGCAGCAACTTGAGCAATCCCAGAGCCCATGGAACCTGCACCGATGATGGCAATTGAATGAAGGTTGTCTGTCTTGGTCATGCGTTTGGTGTTCTATCGAATGCACCAAAGGTCGGTAATCTTGTTTTTATAGATTTGTAAAAAAGCAGATATGGACGCATTGGTAGAATTACAGGAATCCTCTGATTATTTAAAAGAACGAGGAATCGAGGAGGTTGACGTAGCAATTGTTCTTGGAACAGGCTTGGGTGGATTGGTGGAATCGATCGATGTAAAACACTCGTGGAGTTACAGCCAAATTCCGCACTTGCCTGTGGCAACGGTAGAACAGCATTTTGGCAAACTGATCTACGGCTTGCTTGAAGGCAAGAAGGTTTTGGCTTGGCAAGGACGGTTTCACTTCTACGAAGGATATAGCATGGAACAAGTGGTGAAACCTGTTCGGATCTCCCGGATGTTAGGCGCAAAAGCTCTTTTGATTTCCAATGCTTCAGGGAGTTTGAATCCTGCTTTTAAGAAAGGCGGATTGATGTTGATTGAAGATCACATCAACTTGTTGCCTGATACGCCGCTTCGTGGAGCCAACTTCCCTTCCCTTGGGGATCGTTTTCCAGATATGAGCGAGCCTTACGACTTGGCTCTGAGAAACCTTCTAAAGGGAATAGCTTCCGATTGCGGAATTGCCCTTTCTGAAGGAGTCTACTGCAGCGTGGCAGGTCCCCAATTGGAGACAAAGGCGGAGTACCGTTACTTAAAAACGATTGGAGCAGATGCTGTGGGGATGTCAACCGTGCCTGAGGTAATTGCGGCGGTGCACATGGGAATGCCTTGCGCTGCAGTGAGCGTTTTGACGGATGAGTGCAATCCTGAAGCATTGGAACCATTTGATTTGAATGAAGTCATTTCCATGGCGCAATTGGCTGAGCCGCTTCTTACGAAACTCTTTGTTCAGTTAGTCGCGCAGATGCCCCAATTGAAATAGGGCGAAAAAGTGCCTGAAATTAATGGCACCACTCATTTCAGCTATAAAGTGCTGATAGTCAGACACAAACAATGGGATTTAGCGGTCTTGCTTGTGCATTTATTGCACCATGATCTTTAGAATTCCCACAACTCGTTGCTTGGATTGTAACAGTCCATTGAAAGGCAGGATGGATAAGAAATTCTGCAATGATGTATGCCGTGTCCGCAACCATCGGAGAATAAGTGATCGCGCAAAAACGGTGAAGCGCGTTGAAAAGGTTTTGATTCGAAATCGTTCATTGCTGGTCTCGTTGAAGCATAGAGCTGAGATCAAAATGACCGAAGAAGGACGTTTTGTTTGGCTGCGTCGGAATGGATTTGATTTTAACTTCCATACGCATGTTCAGCCATTAGAGGACGGGCGATTGGCAATTATGTGCTTTGAAGAAGGATACATTTTGCACGGCGAAGGCTTGATCTCGTGGTCAGATATGCCGGAGAAATTACTTTCGCGGCTTCCGCTTTGACCGACTCGACTTGCCTTTGCTGCCCTTCTTTTTTTTCTCGTGAAATGCGCCCTTGTAATTGGGGTCTCTTTTTCGCAGTTCACCGTCAATTTCACGCGCTTGAATTTGGCGCTCGTATTTCGGGGTCTCAAACTCTTCGAGTGACTCAGGTGCTGTGATTTCTTCGAGTGGCCCACCAACGAGCGTTTCAATTCGTTCCAGGGCATAGCGCTCAGCGGGGTCGTTCAGCGTAAGTGCAGTGCCATCGCGAAAAGCTCGACCAGTTCGTCCAATGCGGTGAACGTACTCATGCGGATCACGTGGTACGGAAGCGTTGATCACCATTTCTGTTTCGGGCACATCAATTCCTCTGCTTGCAACATCCGTCGACACCAACACTTTGACCAATCCAGAGCGAAAGTCATCCATCGCATTGATTCTAGAATTCTGCCCTTTGTTGCTATGAATTGTACGAATTTCAAAATCAAATGATCGCTGCAGGTAGCGAGCAAGATTTTCAGCTTCTTCTTTTTTGCGTGTAAAAATCAACAATCGCTTGTCGTTGAGGTGGTGTGTTATCCACCATTCGATGAAAGCAATCTTCGTTCGCAGGTTTGGAAGTTCCAGCTTCATCTGCCGAACCGTCTCAACAGGAGTGGATTGAGGCGTTACTTCTATGCGCGTAGGCCAGAGGAGAAATTCATCAGCAAGCCTTTCCACGCGCGTGGGAAATGTCGCCGAGAAGAGCATGTTTTGCCGCTTGTTTGGGATGATTTCTTGGATTTGTCGAAGTTGAGGCATGAATCCCATGTCCATCATTCGATCTGCTTCATCCAGAACCAATTGCTTGATGCGTTTGGTCTGAATGTGTCCGTGGCTGTAAAGTTCAATGAAGCGACCAGGAGTGCAGATGACCAAGTCGCATCCCGTTTTCAGCTCCTCAATTTGTGTTTTTGGACCAATGCCACCGTAAAGCGCCAAAATTCGAAGATCCGTGTATGCCGCAAATTTAAGAGCCTCTTGATGAATTTGAAGTGCCAGTTCTTTCGTCGGTGCCAAAATCAGCGCACGAGGGTCATTGTGCTGGGCATATTTGAGGTTTTGGAGCAGCGGCAAAAGAAAAGCAGCTGTTTTTCCGGTCCCGGTTTGCGCAATTCCAATGACATCTTGTCCGGAACGGAGGGGCGGAATCGCCTTGATCTGAATTGGAGATGGCTCAGTGTAGCCGGCGTCTTCAATCGCATTTAGGAATTGTCGGGTAAGCTTGAGCTCAGAAAATGTCATGTTACAAAGTTAGGTTGCCTAAATTGCGCTCGAAAGATGCAGGAGACATTTGCTCATATGAGGCCTTTTTTAGAGGAGGAAGTTCCCGCGGCGATTCAAACCTTGCTTGAATCATTGGATTGGTCGGCGCAGCTGACCCCTTTTATCGGAGACCAAGCATCTGCACAGATTCTGGAGGGCATAGCGAAGATTCAAAGTGTCCAAGAATTCCAATCTGAGGTGTCAAAGCCTTTTGTTCAACTGGTCTTGGACAAAACAGCTAATGAAGTCACATTTTCTTTCCCGGAAGACTTTGATTCTCATGGAGCTTTGTTCATTTCAAATCACCGTGACATTGTTTTGGATCCGTCGCTCATCAACATGGGTCTATTGTCGCTTGGGCATCCAACCACTCAAATTGGAATCGGAAGCAACTTGCTATCAACTCCCTGGGTGGAAGCATTGGTTCGTTTGAATAAAAGCTTCATCATCAGCCGAGGTGGAACTCCACGAGAGCAGCTGATGAGTAGCGCGGAAGTGGCAGAATATGTCAGACACGTAATCTTAACCGAACATTCAAGCTTGTGGTTAGCGCACCGTGAAGGAAGAGCGAAAGACGGAGATGACCGCACATCGCCTGCATTGATTCGGATGCTCGTCAACAGCAAAGACGGAGAGGATTGGAATGCCATGCGGGTGCATCCTGTGACGCTGAGTTACGAATGGGATCCCTGCGATGGAATGAAAGTTCGAGAACTATTGCTTCGTGATGTCAATGACGGAGAATACGAAAAGAAGTTAGGCGAGGATGAAAGGAGCATGAAGCAAGGACTTTTTGGTTCCAAGGGGTCGGTACACGTTGCTTTTTCGGCTCCCTTGGAATGGGAGGCACCTCCAGAAGGTGTCAGACCTGCGGTCAACATGGCCAATCTAATGGATCAAAAAATTCATGCCGGCATGAAGGAATGGCCTTCTCAGCATTGGGCCGCACGGCAGTTGATGCAAGTTCAAGCTACGAATGATGAGAAATGGCCTGAAGGCTGGGAACCTGATGCGGTGACTGAGGAGGTCAGTCAACGCTGCATTAGAAGGTTGGACACCATCGTTGAGATGATGGGAGATTTGTCCTTTTCACGGGATGAAATTATTTTGAAGTGGTGCGAAATCACCGCTGCACCATTGTGCAATCGTGCTCACTCAGCCCATCAGGAATGGGCATGATGCGATTGTTCGTTAAGCTCCTCTGTAGCTTCTAGCAACTTCAGCACACGCAATCGAACCTGCAACTCCCGCATTCAAGGACTCTGCTCGCCCGAAACGAGGGATGGTTATCTTTTCATGCGAAACGTTATTTGCCTCTTGCAGTCCATGACTCTCTGATCCAATCCAGATCAGTCCCGGCTTCCATACTACGTTGTCATACGTTGTTCCATCCAGATCCATTGCATAGTGCTGCAAGGATTCAGTATTGGGAATGCAGTCAGCGGTCCAGTTCAGGACTGGAACCTTAAAAATGGAACCCATCGAAGCCTGAACACATTTGTTGGACCAAGGGTCGGTGGTATGCTCAGTGACAAAAACTGCTGCCATTCCAAACCAGTCGGCAGAACGAATCAAGGTGCCGAGGTTTCCGGGGTCTTGGATCCCATCGGCGACGAGAACAAATGGTGCTTTTTGCGTTGGCAATTCATCAAAAGTTAAAGAGGCGTCATGAGTGGGAATGTGAGCGACAGCCAAGAGTCCTGGAGGCGTCTTCATTTGTGACATCCGCTCCATCTCCTTTGAACTCACGGAAGTGGAACTTTCGATAAGTTGTTCTGGAATGTACTCGTCCATACCTTGTGTATAGTAAATTCGCTCAATCCCAATAGGACTTGAGGTCAACTCCGCAATGTTTTTCACACCTTCAACAATGAACTGTCCACGCATACTGCGCTCGCTTCGTTTGCTTAAGGATTTGATTAGGAGGATCTCTTCGCGGTTCATGGGCTCTAAATGGGTGGGACGAAGGTATGCATATCTACCTGCTGTTTGCTTGATTGTTGTTTCGGGATGTTCGCCTCTTCGATTATTGGATGATGAAGCTGTATTCGTTGCAGAACAAGAAATTGAATGGCCGGACGCTCAAAAAAGCATAGTGGATGAATCGGTTTTTGATTCGGGAATGCGGATATCGTCCAATTCCAAATTTTTGGGAATCCGGGTTCCAATGCTCCTGCACGGCATGGTTCGACCTGAAGCACTCGAGCGTTCAATCAAGAGGAGGACAGAATCAGATAAGCCCGTCGGTGGACTGCGTTGGTGGTTGTCCCAGAAGGTGGGAGAGGTGCCGGCGTCTTTGGACCTTTACAAAGTCGAACGAACGGCGTTGAATATTCAGGCCATTTGCAAGCAAATGGGCTATCTAGATGCTGAGTGTTTCGCGGTGATAGATACCATGAAACAGCGAACAGTATGCATCCGGTATGCTCTGAGTCCCGGCAGTCTTTGGACGATCGCTGATATAGAATGGCTGGATTTAGGATCAGCTTTGGGGCAAACTACGTTTGAGATAAACACGGGCCTTGAAGCTGGGCAAGCCTTCTCAGTCGAAGAACTCGAAAACGCCCGGAATTCGATGGCACAGGATTTTCGAGACAGGGGTTTCGCCTCCATCCAAGCCTCCCACATCAATTTTCTTGCAGATACTCTTTCATTGAATGGAAGCCACGAGGTGCACATGCTGATTCAACTATCTCCCGAGGGTTGGGCAGATGATCAAACTCCAAGGGCGCATAAGCAAGCTCGATTTGGGAACGTATCATGGTCCATCGACGGGATTGATAGCGATTCTTTGCTTCGTGCAAGCGTGGTTGATTTTCTAATGGCCATTGAACCTGGTATGCGTTACAACGAAGCTGTTTTGCAACAAACCCAGCGCCGATTAACGGAATTGCCATGTGTTTCAAGGGTCGATATACCTGGGTCGTTAAACGGCTTAAAAAACGAAGAATTGGTCTATGATGTAAATGTCCTCATTCACCCCGCCAAGCGTTTCGGAATGACAACAGCCCTTGACATGACCCGCACAGATGCGCGCTATGGCCCCATCCTGAGTTGGTCTTTGATGGACCGACTTGCAACACGACGCGGAGACGAATGGGACATTCACTTGTCCGGAGGATTGACTTCCACACGACCATTCACGTATTCGAGTGATTATCTCGTACCCAATAGCGCAACTTGGTCGGTAGAAGCTCATTATTCAACGTTGGGAATCCCTCCGTTTTCACTTGGCAATTTGCGTCCTTCGAATCACGCGCGTTCTGAGTTTGCTTTCACTTGGGCTCGAGAGAACCGACCAGAATACGCGCAGAATTCTTTGATTTTCAAATGGGGTTTTCACTTTGTCGAGAATCCAGCCCGCAGAAGCGAAATCCGCATAGATCTCTTTGAATTCAGGCGATTGAAAGTTGAGAGTGAAGTGGGTTTTCAGCAATGGCTAGAAGAACAATCGAATCCGTTTTTAACGGCAAGATTTCAGGATTACGCATCCATATTGTCACGAGTGGATTGGAGGACGAATTGGTCCTTGTTGAATCGATTGCGAGGGTCGTTCCGAATCCAAGCAGAATGGACCGGCTGGGGGCTTGAAGCAATTGGGAAACGTCGAAACTGGAACGCCAACGACTCGGGGCAGTTGTTGCTCGGAAACATCCCTTTTGCTCATTATTTCAGAAGTGAAGCAGCATGGACTTGGGAGTTAAAGGGGCTCAGATTTTCTGGGTTTTCGTGGCACGGAAGGTTCAGGGGCGGCTGGTCAGTCAATGGTGCCAACTTCAATGGCATTCCATTTGATCGATCGTTTTTTGCAGGAGGTGCAAATGGACTGAGGGGATGGAGTGCCCGTGATGTTGGACCAGGTTTTGCTGACCCCGACGATTACAATAGTGGTTTCATATCTGGCCTTGGTGATGTTCAAGGGGAGTTGAGCGTTGAAGCCCGGAAATCACTTAACGATGTTCTTGAAATGGCAGTTTTTTCTGACCTCGGAAATGTCTGGCTTCAAGGTTCAGGTGCCGTCGACGCCAACCCTGAAAGAACATTCAACTTGAAATCATTGGCTTGGGGTGCCGGATTGGGGATGCGATTGGACTTGGATTTTTTTGTCTTTCGAGTGGACGCTGCAATGCGCATTCATGATCCTTCTAAGCCGCAAAGCCAACGTTGGATTTCAGAGGGGAAACCGAACGGTGCCGTCCACTTGGGCATTGGTTATCCTTTTTGAAGATCAGTTTCAGGATTGCTTTAACTTAGCCGAGAAATTTGACACACTATGGGCTGGTTTAAGCGAATACAAGACGGAATCACAACCAAGAGCACGGAGAAGAAAGAGATTCCCGAAGGTGCATGGCACCAATGCCCTAATTGCAAGACAGTGGTGACTTCTCAGCAGCATGCAGATCGCATTCATGTTTGCAATTATTGCGGTCATCATGATCGCATCGGCAGTGAAGAATACTTTGCGTTGCTTTTCGACGAAGGCAAGTACCGAGAAATTGCTCCCAAGATTGAAAGTGAGGACCCATTGACTTTCAGCGATACGAAAACATACGCTAGCCGACTCGAGGCTGCAAAGAAAAAGACTGGACTCACTGATGCGTTGCGAACCGCTGCAGGTGACTTGGGTGGAATTCCAGTTGTCATAAGTTGCATGGACTTTCAATTCATTGGAGGTTCGATGGGAAGTGTTGTAGGAGAAAAAATTGCTCGTGGAATTGATTTGGCATTGAAAAAGGGTTGTCCCTTTGTTTGCATCAGTAAATCCGGTGGTGCACGCATGATGGAGGCAGGATTGAGCTTGATGCAAATGGCAAAGACAAGCGCAAAATTGTCCCTTTTGGCAAAGGCGGGTCTTCCTTACATATCCGTTCTTACAGATCCAACTACGGGGGGCGTTACAGCTTCATTTGCCATGCTCGGAGACATGAACATTGCAGAGCCCAATGCACTCATTGGTTTTGCTGGACCACGTGTTGTAAAAGAGACCATTGGCAAAGATTTGCCTGAAGGATTCCAGCGATCTGAATTCTTATTGGAACATGGTTTTCTTGATGCCATTGTGGAGCGCAAAGACCTCAAGTCCCAAATTGCATTTAGCCTGAAGGCTATGTACGATGCACCTGAAGGTTCAAGGTCTTAAGAAATTATGCCTTTGGTGTTTCGTGATAGCCATTAAAAAGAACGCGAGCGTTGCTAACCAAAGCCATAAGGTCTATCTTCGCGCCTTTATTCACATCACGAACATCTAAACGATTTCGACATGTACTATTTAGACGCAGACAAAAAGAAAGAGTTTTTTGCCGATCATGGGGCAAATGACAAGGACACAGGCAACTCCGAAGCGCAGATTGCCATGTTCTCTTACCGAATTGCTCATTTGACTGAGCACTTGAAGAAGAACCGCAAAGATTTCCATACCCAACGTGCTTTGATTAAGCTAGTGGGCAAGCGACGAAAGTTGTTGGATTATCTCTACGTTAAAGATATCACGCGTTACCGTGAAATCGTGGCCAAACTCGGTTTGCGCCGCTAATTATTAAATTCTAAAACGAGAGAGGCAATTGGTAATAAACCATTGCCTTTTTCGTTTTTTTTATATGCCTTGGCTCAAGGGGGTTCAAGGTCGAAGATGCATTTACAGGAAAGATGAATTATACGGTACACAACCAAACCATTGATCTCGGCAACGGGCGCGAGATCACACTAGAAACCGGCAAGCTTGCAAAGCAAGCGCACGGTTCAGTCGTCGTTCGATGCGGCGACACAATGTTGCTGGCGACAGCGGTTTCTTCGCACGAAGTGCGAGATGACATGGACTTTTTGCCACTCACGGTAGACTACCGCGAAAAGTATGCAGCAGCAGGACGATTCCCAGGGGGATTTTTCAAACGTGAAGCGCGACCTTCTGATACGGAAGTTCTCGTCATGCGACTCGTTGACCGCGCTCTGCGCCCAACGTTCCCTTCAGATTATCATGCTGGTACACAGGTGATGATTCAATTGATGTCATCCGATGCTGAAGTTTTACCTGACAGCTTGGCTGGTTTGGCGGCTTCGGCTTGCTTAGCAGTAAGCGATATTCCATTTGACGGTCCAATTTCTGAAGTTCGAGTGGCTCGGATCAATGGCGAGTTCGTCATCAATCCGCACCGAACTGAGTTGGAAAGTGCAGACATGGACATGATGGTTGCCGGAAGCATGGACAGCATTGTCATGGTTGAAGGCGAGATGTCTGAAGTCAGTGAAGGCGAGATGGTCGACGCTATTGAAGCAGCTCACAAAGCCATTCAAGCGCAATGTGAAGCTCAAATTGCTTTGGCTAAGAGCACGGGACATTTCGGCGTTCAACGCGAATACTCGCATGAGAATCATGACGAGGATTTGCGATCACGCGTAAACGCTGCATTGACAGATACGTTCTACAAAGCAGCGCAAGACGGAAAGACGAAGGAGGAGCGCAAGGCATCTTTCAATTCCATCAAAGAATCTTTCTTGGAGACACTTTCTGCAGAAGAGCGAAGTGAGAAGGGGTTCATGTTGCGCCAATACATCGGAGCAGCTCAAAAGAAAGCCATCCGCGATTTGTTGCTCAATGAGAACACCCGTTTGGACGGACGAAAGCCAACTGACATCCGAGCGATTTGGACGGAAGTGGATTATCTCCCCGGAACGCATGGAAGTTCAATTTTCACGCGAGGTGAGACACAGTCTTTGACAACACTTACCCTCGGTACAAAGCTCGATGAGCAACTCATCGATGGAGCGCTTGTTCGCAAGACAGAGAAGTTTTTGCTTCACTACAACTTCCCACCTTTTTCTACAGGTGAGGAACGTCCATTGCGAGGCACGAGCCGTCGCGAAGTGGGACACGGAAACCTCGCATTGCGAGCGTTGAAACCCATCTTGCCTCCGGTTGATCAATGTCCATATACCATTCGATTGGTTAGTGAAATTCTAGAATCAAACGGATCATCATCCATGGCCACTGTTTGCGCAGGCACGTTGGCATTGATGGATGGCGGTATCCCAATCAAGGCACCTGTTTCAGGAATTGCAATGGGCTTGATCACAGACAAGGAATCGGGCAAGTACGTTGTGCTTTCAGACATCTTGGGAGATGAGGATCACCTTGGGGACATGGACTTTAAGGTCACTGGAACTGAGAAAGGCATCACAGCATGCCAAATGGACATCAAAATTAAGGGGTTGAGTTTCCAACAGCTTCGTGAAGCTTTGGAACAAGCTCGTGAAGGACGCCATCACATTCGCCGTGAGATGTTGCACAGCCTTCCGGAGCCACGCGAGGACTACAAAGACCACGCCCCACGAATTGTTGCTTTGGAAGTTCCAGGTGAATCCATTGGTCCAATCATTGGCCCAGGTGGAAAAATAATCCAAGAAATTCAAGCGGACACGGAGACCGTAATCAGCATTGAAGATGTGGACGGCAAAGGAATTGTAGAGATTTCTGCATCGAACAAGTCAGCCATTGAAGCGGCTGTGGCGAAGATCAAGGCCATCGCATTCCCTCCAACGGTAAACATTGGTGAGGAATACGAAGGAAAGGTCAAGAGCATTATGCCGTATGGTGCGTTTGTCGAAGTCATCCCCGGCCAAGATGGACTGTTGCACGTTTCTGAATTGGATTGGAAACGCGTTGACCGCGTTGAGGATATCCTCAAAGAAGGCGAGGTCGTCAAGTTCAAAGTTGTTGGACGTGATGAGAAGACGGGCAAAATTAAGTTAAGCCGTAAAGCCTTGATGCCAAAGCCTGAAGGCTACGTGGAGCGCCCAGAGCGATCACGTGGTGATCGTGGTGGTGATCGTGGTCGTGACCGCGGACCTCGAAGCGACCGCGGACGAGATCGTGGCCCACGACGAGAGGAAGGTTCATCTTCGGATTCGGAGTAACCTTTTGCAGCAACTTGGAGTAAAACGCAGAATTAGAATTGATAACTAAGGGATCCAATAAATGAGGCAGCTTAAAATTACAAAGCAGGTAACTAACCGCGAGACAGCATCGTTGGACAAATACCTTCAAGAAATTGGACGGGTCGACTTAATTACTGCCGAAGAGGAAGTAGAGTTGGCACGAAGGATCAAGAAGGGTGACCAAGTAGCCTTGGAAAAACTTACCAAAGCCAATCTCCGTTTTGTGGTTTCAGTTTCGAAGCAATATCAAAATCAGGGTTTGTCATTGCCTGACTTGATCAATGAGGGCAACCTCGGTTTGATCAAAGCAGCGCAGCGTTTCGATGAGACTCGTGGATTTAAGTTCATCTCATATGCTGTTTGGTGGATCCGTCAAAGCATCTTGCAAGCACTGGCAGAACAGAGTCGAATTGTGCGTTTGCCGTTGAATAAAATTGGTTCGATCAATAAAATCAACAAGGCATTTGCCCGCTTGGAGCAAGAATTCGAACGACCGCCTACTGCTGCTGAATTGGCTGAAACATTGGACATGACCTTGGATGAAGTGAAACAAAGCATGAAAAATGCTGGACGTCACGTATCCATGGACGCACCTTTGAAGGATGGTGACGAGTCTTCGAGCAACATGTATGACGTGATGCGAACAGGGGATACTCCTGCACCAGACACGGATTTGATGACTGAATCTCTTCGGAAGGAGATTGAGCGTTCTTTGCGCACCTTGACTCCAAGGGAAGGCGATGTTATTCGACTTTATTTTGGTTTGAACGGAGAGCACCCAATGACCCTCGAGGAAATTGGCGAGCGATTTGACTTGACGCGGGAACGTGTTCGGCAAATCAAGGAGAAAGCCATTCGACGACTGAAGCATACGAGCAGAAGTAGAATTCTCAAAAGCTACTTGGGCTGATCCAAGAGCATTTGCAATGAAGAAAAAAGCCATGTGATCCAACTGCGGATCACATGGCTTTTTTGTTTTCTGCAGTTCGACTCAGGCACATCCGCACTTTTACACACAATTATCGATTGCTGTGATCGTTTCCGTATCAAACTTCTGCATCTTTGTTGATGATGTCAAAATCTATTCACCTCACGTTAGCCGCATTGATTGGATGTGCCTTTACAGCGCTTGTATTGAGCTCTGGATGCGGGAAAGTGAGTTATTCAGAGGATTCAAGTTTAACATTGGAATTCTCAGCTGACACTGTTCTGTTTGACACGGTATTTACGACAATTGGATCTGTCACGCTTCCCCTGAAGGTGTTCAATCCGAACAACAGTGCTGTGCGTATTGATGCGATTGAATTGTCGGAAGGGTTGGATTCACCGTTTCGAATCAACGTGGATGGAGCCATTGGACCGAGCGTAACAGACTGGCCTATTCTGGCAAACGACAGTTTGTGGATTTTCATTGAGGTTACAGTGGACCCAACGCAAGGAAGCACGCCGTTTGTTATTGAGGATTACATTCGTTTTGTCACAAATGGCAATGAGCAACGCGTAACCTTGGCGGCATGGGGACAAAATGCGCGTTTTCACGGTGGACTGGACCAAATCACCATTTTACCATCATGTGATGAAACTTGGGCCGCGGATGTGCCCCACGTGATTTATGGAATTGTTGAAGTTGAGCCGGGCTGCTCCTTGACCATTCTTCCAGGCACCCAAGTTCACGTCCACAACGGTGGAGGGCTGTTGGTATACCAATCTACATTGAATATTGCAGGTCAATTGGGACAAGAAGTTGTCTTTCAAGGCGACCGATTGGATGAGAATTATGAAGATTATGCCGGACAGTGGGGAATTGAGCTTGACTTTGAATTTGAAACAGAATACGGTATTGAAGAGGTGACAGCCCAGCGCGGTGGCATCTGGCTTTACGGCGGAGTAGAATGTGAAATCCGCCATGCGATTTTGAAAAACGGCACCATAGGGTTGCAAGTGGATACAGCAGGAACATCTGATGCCGCTGCATTGACAATACAGAATACCCAAATCTATAATATGAGTGCCATTGGAATGCTAGCGCAAGGCGCCACGATTGATGGCTACAATAATTTGTTTTATGATTGTGGCCAAACCACTGCGGCCTTTACCCTCGGAGGGATTTATCAGATGGATCATTGTTCTTTCTTGAACTATTGGTCTGAGGGTGTGAGGCAGGCTCCTTCTGTTTTGATGACAGATTGGTACGAAGACATCAATGGTCAAATTCAGCTTCGAAGCTTCGGAGGGAGCGCTTTCAACAACTGCATATTTTGGGGCAACAACCATTCTTTGACAGATTTTGATGAGTTTGTGGTCAGCCTATTGAACCCGCCCACTGAGCCGTTTATTCGTCATACCGCTGTAGATGTTCAAGACGTTGACTTTCCTTTGAGCATTCTTGAAGACTGCACGGTCGATGATGCTCCTCCGTTTAATTCCATCACTTCAAGGGATTTTCATATCGAATCAAACAACGCGCTTTGGGATGGTTCCTTTGGTCAATTTTCAATTCCTGTCGATTTGGATGGAAACCCAAGAATTATCGGTAATCCTGACAAAGGGTGCTATGAAAGGCAGTTTTAATACGTTTGGCATGTAACTTTTTATCGGGCTTTGTCGTAAGGGGACTCCATGATGACCACAGGAATCCTTGATGCGTTGATGCGACTGTTCGCACTTTTTGCCTCTGGCAGAAGTGCGCGCGAGGCCATGGTGGGCCGTCAAGTTGCAAGCAGGTATCTATTGGGACGGTTATCACGCTCGGTGACGGAGGACTATTTAAAGCGTTACGATGAAGCCCTTGTGAAGCTTAATCGCAAGATGCCTCCCTCTTCAGACCCGGTTTTACTCGCGAAGCGCAAGTCGAAACTTTCGGTGAAGTTGCTTGTGTTGTGCAACAAAGTAAAAGGGGAGCTCACTGCGAAAGACCGCCTAGTTGTTTTCATTCGTTTGGCTGAATTGGCCAAGTCAACTGGAACAATCGATGATTCTGATAGCTTTCTGAATGCCGTTGGGAGTGCATTGAATTTGTTGGAAAACGATTTGGAGGTGCTCAAACAGTTTGTCAAGATTAATTCAAGGGATGAAGCCCTTCCTTATGAGATGACTGGCGGATCTATTTTTGCAATGCCAGTAGGCGAGGGGCATGGAGAGCAACCGCTTCTGCTATGCCGAACGAGCATGGAAGACATGTTTTTTGTGAAGGATGTTGCACGAGGAGATTTGCGATTGAATGGTGTTCCCATTGTTCAAAGTTGTTGTCTTCCCATGACACAGGGAAGCGTTGTGAAAGATGCAGCAGGACATTCGCTGTTTTTCAGTGATATTCTTCAGCATTCAGCGGTGCATTCTTCAGAAAGTGACCGCATATCGTTTGTCGTCCAGGACATCGCACATTTCTTTAAGTATCCTGCAGAGCCTGCTTTGAAGCCTTTGACCATTGAGGCTCAGGACGGACAGCTCATTGGCATTATGGGTTCGAGCGGATCAGGTAAATCAACCCTTCTCAATATCCTCAACGGATCGCAAGAGCCTAGTTTTGGTCGGGTACTACTCAATGGACGCGACATCTACAATGAAGAAGAATGTGCCTCGGGTCTCATTGGACATATCGCACAAGATGATGTTCTGATTTCTGAGTTAACGGTCAAAGAAAACTTGCGCTTTAGCGCTGAGTTAAGTTTGGGGAATTGGCAAAGCGGTGCCATTGAATCTCATGTGGACGAGACGCTCAAGAGTTTGGGCCTGTGGGAAATTCGAGATTTGCGCGCCGGTTCTGTCATGGATAAGACCATTTCAGGTGGCCAGCGAAAACGTTTGAACATTGCTTTGGAATTGATTCGTGAGCCTGCGGTCTTATTCGTCGATGAGCCTACAAGCGGGTTGTCCAGCCGAGACAGCGAGCAAATCATGGATTTGCTGAAAGAATTGGCACTGCGTGGAAAATTGATTTTTGTCGTGATTCACCAACCGAGCTCAGATATTTTCAAGTTATTTGATCGATTGTTATTGTTGGATGTTGGTGGTTACCCGGTATTTCAAGGGAATCCATTGCAGAGTTTGGCTTACTTCAAGCAGCTTTCGAATCAAGTCCAATCAACAGATTTGGTTTGCCGCGATTGTGGGACCGTAAACCCTGAGTCAATCTTTGAAATCATCGAATCATGCATGGTCGATGAGTATGGTCAGGTAACATCCAATCGGAGGGTCTCTCCGGAAGAATGGTTTGACTTTTACAATGTATTTATTGCCAATGGAATTGAGCCAGATAAGGCTTTGCAGGATTTGCCAACGGCATTGGTCGCTCCATCTTGGCTGAAGCAATGGAAAACTTACTGGTCCCGCGATTTTAAATCGAAACGGAGCAATCGGCAGTACATCCTGATGAATCTCCTGCAAGCTCCGATTCTAGCTCTATTTTTAGCCACATTCACGCGTTTTCAAGACGGCGGTGCTGCATACAGCTATCGATTGAGCGAGAACTTGCCACAGTTTTTGTTCATTTCTGTCATCGTATCTCTTTTCTTGGGCTTGAGTTTTAGCGCTGAAGAAATATTTCGAGATAGGCCACTCTTGAAAAGGGAGCGATTCCTAAAGTTGAATTGGAATGCCTATTTGACATCCAAAATAGCGCTAATGTTCAGTCTTTCAGCGATTCAGAGTTTGATGTATGCCACCATTTCTATCTTGATTCTCAAGATTCCCAATGCATTCGGCACGTTGTTTTGGACGCTGTTTAGTTTGAGTGCCTTTGCCAATTTGCTTGGCTTGAACCTTTCTTCTGCCATGCGCTCGGCGAAGACGATTTACATCATGATCCCATTGTTGATCATTCCTCAAATTATTTTTGGAGGAGCAATCATTCGCTTTGATCGCTTCAATCCTGTGTTTACGGAAGTAGACCGAGTTCCTTGGATTGGAAATATTATGGCTTCTCGCTGGGGGTTTGAAGGCATTGCGGTGGATCTCGCACGAAACAATGAATCGGATGCCCCCTTCATTGCTTGTGAAGACCGTTTGGAGCGATCCGCATGGAGGAGAGACTTTTGGTTCAAGTCTTTTCAGTTGATTGAGGACAAAGAATTGCGAATGGCAGAATGGGAGGGTGCTTTATCAGAATTGCACTCTTGGGATTATGACACGCATTTGATTGAAAGCGATCAAGAAATGCGCAATGCTTTCAAGGATTCTTACAAGACAGCTTTTCGACAGCGCGACTCGATAAGGAATGGACGAGCAGAATCGACCGATCTGCAATTGTTGAAGGATAGGCATCACAACGCTTCCTTGCATTCTTGGGTCATGCAAACTGACCGAACGAGGCGGGTCTCAATGACCAGCCGAGGTTTGGTGCAAGAGACCTCCTTTATCCACCAACTACCGTTGGGACGACAAGCTTGGAATGCACCGTTTTATGCACCCATGAAATCGATAGGCTCATTGTCGATTGCAACTTCCTTATTCAATCGATTGGTGCTGTGGGTGATGATCTTGTTGATGTACGTCGCTTTGGTCAATCGTTTGCCTGAACGCTTGGGTTGGGGAAGACGAATGAGTTAATACCCTCAAGAGGAGGTGGCGATAAGCCGAAAGGGAATGTCGATAATGGCGTCATAGTCTTCGCCTGCCTCTAACATGTCTTCATCTTCCTCTTCGTAGTACCAGTGAACACTGGCATGAGGGGCGGCTTTTTCGATGCGTTTGAAAAGGTCCATAAGGCACTTACTGCTGCTGGTGTTGAAATATTCAAGTTTCACAGAAATGGACACATCTTTGTCCATACTCGTGGCGTTTAAATCGATCCATTCCAACAGCGGTTTGTAAAATTCAATGGAATTCTCAGGGATCGAGCGTCCACTTAAGGACATCGAAATGGGATCTTTCGCGAACTTTACTGCTGGGGTTTTCGCTGTACCGTCTAGTAAGATATCACTCATTTCAGTTCTAGTTTGGTTAAAAAAACAACGTGCCGCTGATCACTTTTCATATTGAGGAATTCAACAAAAACTTGCCCTTGACTTTTGCGAATGAGCTCATTCAAGCCAACACCAGCGCCACCATGTTCGCTGCGCTTTTGATGCGCTATTTTGTTCCGCTGGATCTCCCGTAACTGATCCAGGTCTGATCCATTCAATTTACGCAGAGTTTCCTTGAGGTAGGTTTCCTGTTCCATAGAAACAGGATTTTCTGTGCGCATCCACCAATGGGTTGATTGGTCTGAAACGACTTCAAAAGAAACATTGGACTTTGGATAGCCTGCATGATGATGCAGGTTTTGGAGCAATTCGATGGCAACACGTATGATGCGTTTCTTTTGCAGAGCACTTGATTCGATGGCATTTAGGCGCTGCTCAACCCAATCCAAAATGAATGAAGTGGATGACTCTTCGACTGCTCCGCGCCACCGAAATTCCATGTTATCTTGTATCGTTGCTTCCAAATCATAATCCGTCCGCAAGGGACGTGCGCCGATTTCAGAAGGGTTTGCCAAGGACATGTATCAAAGTAACGCGATAGATACGACCTTAGCTGACCTATACGGAGATAGTAATGAGTAAAAACTTGTGGAAAAGCGACCCTGATTGGTTTGAGCCTTGGTTTAACAGGCCAGAATACCACGTTCTGTATGGAGATCGCTCTCAAACTGAGGCAGATGACTTTATAAAAACCTTGGTGAATCAGACAGTTTTAGGTGAGAATGGTCAACGCATATTGGACTTGGGTTGCGGAGCTGGGCGTCATGCGGCTGCAATGGCTTCACATGGCAATCGTGTCATAGGAATGGATTTGAGCAGCAATAGCATAGCGAGTGCTCGTTCGATGCACGCAGACTTGCATGACAGGCTTGACTTTAGGGAGGGTGATATGCGAAATATTGATTCTTATTTTGATTCAAATTCCTTCGAAGTTGTGACCATGTTGTTCACCAGTTTCGGTTATTTCGAATCGGATGAGGAACACTCGAAAACGCTCCAATCCGTGCGACGTGTGTTAAGCGCAAACGGAACTTTCATTCTGGATTTTTTGAATCTTGACCATGTGAATCAGAATTTGATTCCTTCGGAACGAATCGAAAAAGGTGACGTTTTGTTTGACATCAACCGAAGGATAGCAGGGGGGTGGATACAGAAATCCATTGAATTCAAAGATGCAAATGGAGTTCAGCATCATCATGTTGAACGCGTCAAGGCTTTTTCTCCTGAGGATCTCACCGAAATGCTGACGCTAGCAGGTTTTGATTTGATAGAAAAATTCGGCAATTACCAGCTGCTTCCTTTGGCGAAGAGCAGTCCCCGGTGTATCATTGTCGCCCATTAAGAGCCATGTGGATTGCTAGCCTAATATTGTTTTTCATTGCCATTGCTGGCGCTTTTGTTTACGATCGCTTCGGATCGATTTTGCGAAGCCATTTGAACCTGATATTGGCTTTTGGTGGATCTTTTTTGATCGGAATTATATTCAATCACCTCGTGCCTGAAGCCTATGCCTTGAATCCCAACGCGGGTTACATCGTGGTTTTGGGTTTTCTGCTGCAGGGTATACTTGAATATTTGTCTCAGGGAGTGGAGCATGGACACGCTCATCATGATGACGCGAACCATTCCCATGGCAAGATGCCATGGGCCATGTATTTTAGTTTGTGTCTGCACGCTTTTATAGAATCCATGCCTTTGAGCAGCCATGGCCATGAAAGCCATGCGCACCATGATCATGCGGGGCATGTGCATCTTACGGGAATTGAAACCATTGATTCAACTCTCCTGGTAGGTCTCATTCTTCATAAATTTCCTGTAGCGCTTGTGTTGATGAGCATGCTCGATGCGTTTGGTGTCAGCCGGGCAAAGCAATGGGGTGCGCTCATCTTTTTTGGTTTGACACCAATGTTTGGGATGCTTATTTACGATTCCATTTTACACTCCAGTTCTTCGTTTGCGTCAGCTTTGCCGCAGTATGCGGGAGGTTTGTTGATCGGAATCTTGCTTCATATTAGCACGACGATTTTATTCGAAACGGGAGATGGTCATCGATTTAACCGGAATAAAATGATTGTTACCGTGGCTGGGCTGGCACTCGCATTTGTGGTGACAGGGTGACGATAGTCTTTTTAGTTTCGATGAAACGAAACATTTAAACGATAAGACTCGTACATGAGGTTACTTAACCTTTGCTATGAAACATTATCGCATCCACATCGACATCAATAAGTTCGAACAGATTTATATGCACCGTCACAAGTTCGAAGTGAACCTATTTGAATATTGCCTCAACTGAGGCAATTTTTTTTGCCCAAAATTTTAAGATTGAAAGAGATCAACAGCGATGCTCATTGCATGCTGCCATGCTCTCTTGTTCTGAAGTTTCCATGCATCGAGGTTTTCGAAATAGGCCATCATATGTTCGGTTGGAATATTCCCTACCAATTCATTTTGGGCCATTGGGCAGCCACCGATCCCTCTGATTGCTCCATCAAATCTTCTGCAGCCGCTTTCGAAGGCAGCTGCCAATTTTGATTCAACTTGCTGGGGATGTGCATGAAGGTGTGCTCCAAATTGAATGCTTTTGAACGATGGTATTGCCATGTCAAAAGCTGCTGAAATCATTTCTGGACTTGCGGTGCCGACCGTATCACTTAGTGCGATTATCTGAGGTTGAATTTGATCATCAAGCTGTCCGATAAAGTCCGAAAGTACATTTGGATTCCATTCGTCTCCGTAAGGATTTCCGAAGCCCATGCTCAAGTAAACAACCAGTTGTTTGTCATGTCTCTCACAGTGGTATTTGACGCGTTCGAGACGCTGCCAAGCTTCTTTGATGCTTGCACCCGTGTTTCGTTGCTGAAACGTTTCAGAAAGGCTGAGTGGAAATCCCATGTCGGTGACTCCGGGAACTTGCGTTGCGTCGATTGCACCGCGTTCATTGGCAACAATAGTGAGGATGCGAGAACTGACTTCAAGCATCCCCTCATCGTGCAGCCGTTTCAATATTTCGCGCGTGTCAGCCATTTGCGGCACGGCTTTGTGTGAGACGAAGCTGCCAATGTCGATGGTGTCAAATCCTACGCCGAGTAGCGCTTTGTAATAAGCTATTTTATCACTTGTGCTTATGGCGTGCGGCCATCCTTGGATTGCGTCCCGAGGACATTCAATGAGTTGAACAGCATTCATGGCCGAAAGATAAAGAAGAGGAGGGCCTTTGTAACCTTTTCGCAGGTACAGACGTATTCAAGCCAAACGACTTATACCCAACGATCATGGACTTGACAGCTTTTAACCGACTTCCACTTGATGAGAAGACAAACTATATGTGGGACCATGGAATCTGCCTTGCGCAGCGCATCGTCGAAAACCGTTACATCCTTTGCATCTTTGATCTGAATGGGTTTTATGTCGAAGCGATTTATAGCCGAAGGAACAACCGCGTAAATGCGATTCTCCCCATAGCTGATTTGCCCGAGTGGGAAGGATACGTTGATCAAGTAGTGACGAACTTACTCCACCTCAATTAAAAACTGATTTTGGCCCCAGGACCGCCACATAATATTGCGGTCTCCCAAGTTTAGAGTTCCTTTTTCCTCGCCTGTGCAACGATAGTTGCATGGGCGTTTTGCTATGCAACCTTTGGCTTCAAACTTGGACATCCAAAGCATGAAGTCGCCTTGTGAGTTGAACCAGTTTTGACCGGGTGTAAGGCACGTTATTTCAGGATTGGTCGTACCCTTTAAAATTAAATGCCGTCGCACTGATGCAGAGTCACGGCTGTCAAATGTGAATACGTGCAGGGCATTCCGTTCGTGCAGCTGAAGCACCGGTTTTCTGTATTGCTTTACAACCACAGAGTTCCTTTGGATGGGGACCAAAACGCCCCAAGGCAAGAGGATGAGCACAGATGTTACCAATCGGATGAAAATCACGCCTGTTTTGCTTTTGAATTGAATGCTGTAGAGCGCGCTTATGAAATAGATCGCGCTAAAAATTCCCCAGATTAAAGCGGGAGTTTGCTCAAGGTTGATTGCCAATTTAAAATTTTGCTGTACCAAATGAAGTCCATCAAATAACTGGCTGATAACGTTTGATAGCGTGCGATTGCAGAAATTTTGAAGTGGTTTGAGAATTCTAATCCCGATTCCGAAGCATATTCCCCAAGTAGCAAACAAGACACCAATTCCAGTCATAGCGATTTGTGCCAAGAGGTTAAATGGCCAGAAAAAGTAGGGAAATGAATGAAAGGTTGGAATGGCGATGCCCGCTGTTCCAAATTGCGCTGCCACGGGGATGCCCAAAGCGATTGCTATTTTTTGAAAACGATGAAATGAAGAAGAGATACGCAAGAACAATAGGATGGCCAGTACAGCCAAAAAACTGAGTTGCGCGCCCAGGCTCATGGCGATATTTGGATTGTATAATAACATGAGGGCCAAAGTGATGGCCCAAATTTGAATGGAATTGATACGACGACCGAAGAGGCAGCTCAGGCTGTATAAACAAATCATGGTTGCTGCTCTTATCCCGGATGTGGGCCATCCACATACAGCCACAAACATCCAGGACATTGTGATAATAAGGGCCACGGAAAACATTCGGACAAACCGACGTCGGGTATGCAATAGCATCAATGGAACAAAGCATACGAGTCCGACATGGTATCCACTAACTGCGAGTAAATGTGCAAGGCCAGCATTCGAAAAATATGCTTTGACTTTGAAATCAAGATTTGATTTATCCCCTGTGGCAATTGCGCATAAAAACCCACGTGCCTCACCTGAAAATGATTGGTCAATTGCACGTTTGATTAAATGCTTAATGCGTCGCGCGATGCTGCTTGCAATGTGTTCAGATTGGACGCGTCCTATGAGTTTCAGTTCACTCGAATTTGCAAATGGAATAGGGCACAGCTCCCCAGAAATTCCTTGGGTCTGTTTCCATTGTGCTCGATTGAATTGAGCATTGGATCGAAAGGGCTTGAGAGTTGCGAGGAAGAACTGATGCATAACAGGTGGATATGCTTCGTTCCACTCGATCAAGGTCCCCAGTGGATGCGAATGGGATGAGCACAAGCATAAGTAACCGGAAGAAGGTTCTGCCTGCGCAGAGGAGCATTTCCAAACTGAGCAGTTTGAGGAGATTGTTGCAGGATGATACTGAAGGTTCAGACTCTGGCGCGCAATGCCTAGGCCAGTAACAAGGAGCAGGGCATAGGCAAAGCCTCTTTGCTTTGCAGCGAAAAGTACTCCAATGGCCAACATACAAACCAAGAGCAGCTGCGGCTGTTCGACAGCCTTCGTGCCCAACCCCAAGAAAAGGACAGGAATGAATAGGGGAGCCTGTAATTTCGGAATGTTCCAGACCATGCACACAGCCAAAAGTCTGACTCAGTAGCCTCTGCAATCTGGAAAGTTTGTGTGCGTTTGTGTAATTTCTATGACAGACTTTGAAAGCTGGACAGCTTCACTCGATTTTACCGTGTTTCAGTGCGTGAAACGTATGACGTTTCAGAATGAAGTAGTCGACCAAAATGCTGCGATGGTACCACCCTGTGTAATTATGGATTCCGTCAACGCCAGCAGCTTTTAAGTCCCTGCAAACTTTGATCTCTTTTTGACGCTTTTTTCGCATCGCAGGCAACTCCTTTCTGAAGTCTCGGTGTGCTTTTAACACAGCGCCAAACAAAGGCGTTGAGCCTTCAGACAAGAACTTCAATGCTGCCACACCGTCCAAGATCATACGGCGCAGTACCAAAGGGTAAAGAGCAGCACGATGATGATTTTTGACCAAAAGGAAGAGGTTATTCCTGAAATTCAGGTAGGATTTGAATGGACTTATTTTTTGAAGCGTTCCACCACCGAGATGAAAAACGACTGATGATCCACAAACACCGATTCGATGCCCTCGATTTTTAAGCCTCCAGCACAAATCAATTTCCTCCATATGCGCGAAGAAGTCATCGTCCAATCCGTTTACGGAATGAAACGCTTCCGCGCGGATAAACAAGGCCGCTCCAGACGCCCAAAAGACCTCCCGGTTAGCTTCATATTGGCCAGTGTCTGTCTCGAAAACTTCAAAAATGCGACCAGCACAAAAGGTGAATCCATCCCGGTCAATGAATCCTCCAGCTGCACCAGCGTATTCCAAGAGTTCCGGGTCAGAGTCGTTTCGAATGATTGGCTGACATGCGGAAAAACCTTCTTGATCCATCATTGCGAGCACGGGCGAGATCCAATCAGGAGTCACGCGGACATCGCTGTTGAGTAAAACATAGTTTTCTGCTCTGACTTGTCTGAGACCTGCGTTGTAGCCACCTGCGAATCCTAAGTTTTCTGGCAACTCGATGATTTCAACTTCAGGAAATGTTTTGCGGCACCAAGCAACAGAGTCATCGGTGCTTCCATTATCGATCACGATGATTTGCGCAACCGATTCGGAATGCTCAACCACGGATGGCAAGTAGTCTTGTAGATGCCTTAGGCCATTCCAATTGAGGATGGCCACTGCTGTGCTATGTTTCTGCGTTTCTAAATTCATCTTGGGTTGAAGAAAAGATCTTCAGGCTCCTCTCCAGAGAATGTATCTCTCCGAGGATTCAACCGATTCAACTGACTATCTGTTACGCGCAAACGGTTCTCACGGTTACGCAATTGATGCAGCCAATCGGTATTTTGTATTTCTCCAAGCATATCGGAATGGAGCAGCACAAAGCATTCGGCCACCATATGCGGAGAAAAGAATAGGAATCGTTTGTTGGTGAAGGCTCCAGCCCTGTGGTAATGCCATATTTCATAGGGGTAATAGTCCGTTTCGTTGTGGCGTTTCACAACGGTGTTTGGAGGTCCGTAGCGAAGGTAAATGGAACCCATTTCTGTCTCTGCTCCATGTCCTTTTCTACATGCGCCGTATGAGGAGTCGGCATATGCAATGGCTGTTGTGTAATTGCGCCAACCCATTTCAGGATTCTGCGGAGCCTGTTCTTCCCAGAAAGACAATAAAAATGCCTGCATCTGCTCTACAGTGGCCACATTCAAAAACCCCTCAATGGTATGACGTTGAGAGGCATCAGCGCGAGGGCGATGGTCTCGCACATGCTGAATCAAAGCCAATGAGTCTGTGAAGTCGCGCAGGTAATTTCCATCAGGACCGTTCCAAGCAAGTTCCTGAGGAGACGACTGCTGCACGTCGAGGGGAAGCTCAGTCTGAGCGATGATTTGATTTTCCTTCGTTGCAGCTTGGATGATCAGTTTTGATTGAGGCTGCAAGGTGACGTCTGACATGGGAATTGAAGTGAATAGTGGCACCACCTTTTGTGCGACTTTTCGAAAATAACGTTGGGATCCAGATGTGATTTGTCCGCGACCGTCTTCGATCCAGCAACTCACAAGAAACAAGGAGTCTACGACATCTTGAACGTTGTAAAGCTCAGCATAAAATTGAAGGCGATCGGCTTCTGTACCCAGTCGACCTCCGACAACAGGGAGCATATCAAATCCAGAGCGTGACAATGGGCTCGGACTGTTCACGTCCGTGGGAGCATACGCTTCAACGACAAACGCATCTGACCAACTAGGAGCGTCGGTCTGAGAAACTTTGAAATCCAAGGAAGATGCACTTGAAAAAGTGCCAACTGCATCGTTCAGCATCATGTTGATGCGATAATTTCCCGGAGGAGCTTCCATGCGCTCAATGTGCAGTTGGGTGCCCGTTGTGGCGGCTAAAGAGTCGAGCTCAACGGGACCAGCAATCAGCGTTTTCACGTAATTGACGATTCCATCGGCACTTTCCAGGGTTGCTTCAAATTGTGCAGTTGTTTGCCATCCGGAATCGGCTTTTTGAGCGGTAAGTGCATTGCTCTGGAATTCGAGTTGGATTTCGAAATAAGGGGCATTCTCATTCTGAAAGCGCAATAAGTCAATCCAAACGCCATCTTCCTGAGCCTTACATGGCTCATTGTCGATGAGGACCAGTGTGAGCATTGCCGCAATGCCGATTATAATTTGCCGCTGGTTATTCATGCTTCAAAGTTATTCTCAATTTGTGTTTCGACCTATGCCTTTGGACGGTCTTGTGCATTCTTATGAGATGCGATTGCTTGGAAGAGGTTTGAATTGGCTCTGAAAAACTTCATGCAGGCTGTCACATTTTTATTTTGCAAAGAAGTAACACGCATGCAGCGTTTGATTTAAAGTCGATGGTTTCTCCTTTAAATTGCCAGTATAGAATCCTTGAATATGGTGAATCCAAAACCTTTATGGTCCCTGTCGATATTGATGTTGTTGCTGTCATGCGCGCTGCAAATGACCGCCACACATCTTGTTGGAGGTGAGCTGACATACGAATTCACCGGGGTCAATGCGCAAGGTGAAAATGAATATGAGGTGCATTGCTACATCTATCGGGATTGCAGCTCAAACAATACCAATGGCACAGGCTTTGACAATTCAGCGGTCATCGGGGTGTATCAAGGAAACAATTTCATCACCAGTGCATCGGGATTTCTCAATCCTTCCTTGGTGATAGAAATCATTCCGGAAAACCCAAACAACTGTGCTTTCTTGCCTGAAGACCTCTGCATTGAACGAGCAGAATACATCATAAGCTTGTCATTGCCCCCGAGCCAGCAGGAGTATACGCTGGTTCATCAGCGTTGTTGCCGTTCTCCCGTGATCATCAATTTGACAATTCCAGGCGATCAGGGATTTTCGTTGATTGCGACAATACCTGCGAGTGCTTCAGCCAATTTTGTGAATTCAACGCCTGTCTTTGACGAACTGCCTCAAGCATTTGTCTGCAGCAATTATCCATTTTCAATTGACAATAGCGCAACCGATTTAGATGGAGACTCATTGAGCTATTCGATCAGTCCCATTTACCTTGGAGGAACGCCTATGTTTCCCATTCCTAATCCACCGACAGGTCCTCCATTCAATCAGGTCAATTGGGCTCCTGGCTTTGCCCCCCAAGTTCCACTTGGCGCAGGCAGTGGAATTGCGATTGACCCTGTAACCGGTATAATGAGTGCCACTCCGGGAATCATTGGGAAATTTGTCTTGGGTGTTGTCGTCACAGAATGGAGGGATGGTCAGTCCATTGGTTCGATTTTACGTGACTTCACAATGGATGTGGTGACGTGTAATATCCTTTCGCCTGGTTATGATGCACCAGATCCGTGCAGCGGACTTACGGTTAATTTCGATCAGTTTATGAACCCGAGCGACACGTACGCTTGGGATTTTGGAGCTACAAATTCAGGTGACGATGAAAGTGCTGAAGCTGAGCCCCAGTTCACCTACGAAGAGCCGGGAATTTATGATGTCAGTTTGTTTTTCGAAACAGGTTCATGTTCTGATTCCTTGTTTTTCGAAGTCGTTGTGCATGAGACTTGGAACACGGAATTTGAAGTAATTGACCTGGTTTGTCAGGATGGAGGGTGGTTAGGACAATTGGTCGTAGACGACTCAAATTGGACTCCCTATATGGAATGGGCATGGAATTTTGGAGGTGAATCAAACCCTGCTCAAGTTTCGAATATGACGCCGAACGAAATTTTCTTTGCGTCTGGCGCTGACATCAATGTGCAGTTGGAGTCTTCCGCTTTTACTTGCACTGAGTTCTCAAACTTTTTGGTTGAACTACCTGACTTGCCTCTCGCCAATTTTGATGTTGACTATGAGCCTTGCAGTGGTCTTGATGTGAACTTCATCAACCTGTCTCCTGGTACAGGACCTTTTTTATGGAATTTTGATAGTGGAGTTGCCACTTCTACGGATGAGGTAAGCCCGACCTTTACTTATCCAGCTTACGGCACTTACGATGTGGTTTTGACGGCAGGACCAGGGACGGATTGTGCGGATGTGCAATCTCTAGAAATCACCATCCTACCTGAATTCCCATTCGACTCTACCTATTCTGTTCAACCTTTCACTGAATGCGATGAGACGGGTTTTGTTTTATTGCAACATTCGGGCTTAGGTGCGGATGCACTGACTTGGGATTTTCCAGGAGTTCTCACATCAAATGATGGCATAGTGCAGGCTGACTTTCCCGGCGTCGGTGTTTATCAAGGGACATTGACTTTGTACAATGCGACGTGTGACTTGACTGCTGTGATTGAAATCGAAGCGGATGTTCCTCAGCCATTGACTGGAGTGACTTATGAAGTTCCCAATGTTATTTCTCCGAACAACGATGGTCAAAACGATTCCTTCTCAGCCGTGCTCGTAAACACCAACAATGATGAAGTTTCGGGGCTGAATCCCGGTGATTTTTTCACCTATAATTTGAGCATATACAACCGCTGGGGAACCGCCGTTTTTGAGTCTTCTCAGGCCGGTAAGTCATGGCGGCCAGCACCAGAAATCACGGAAGGCACGTATTACGTTGTTTTGTCCGCTCGTCACGTATGCGATGATGAACTGTTCAATTACACAGGGGAGTTGAGCATCGTGCGCTGAGGTTTAGTTAGGAGAAATTTCCACGCGGTATAGCTCTCTCAAACCTTTGGAAAGACAATGCTCAAGGTGTTATGAAAACAAGTCTGGTCGGACGACCTTAAGCCACCACTGTTGTGGTTTACGGCAATAAATCGCGCGATGTTTGCAAACCTTCTCTGCTCCGAATTCGGCATAGAATCGATCCACTCCATGATCGCGAGAACCTCCAAAGTCAAATGACAATTGCCCCATGTTTGCAGCGATTTCAATGGCCTTGTGCAGCAAGCTGACTGTGGCCAAAGAAGATAGAGCAGAACGTTTTTGCCCGCCAAATGCATAGATTGATCTTCCTTTGTTGTGGAGAATGATGGCATTGGCTATTGCATTTCCTTGATCGTCGCGCGCAATGAGGCTTGTTTGATGCGGGCTATTGAGAACGAAATTGAACAGTCTTCTCAACGCGGCTTCATCAGAGGCTATGGACTTGCGTTTTCTTGCCATTTGATGCAATGCAAGCACTTCTTCGATGTTTTCTGAGAGCTCAATCGTTATTCCCTTGGAATTGGCTTTTCTCACCTGCTTTAGCCTATGTTTTGGCCACTGCGATAATCCAGTTTCACCTGGATTCCAACGAAGGATTCGTGTGTGGTTTTCTTGAACATGCCAAGGTTTTTTCCAAGTGCACGACTCGCCAAGTGGGAAGTCGATCACAACGAGCGCGCGTTCTTGTTTTTCCAACGCCTCTCGAACTTGATCGGAACCTTCAACTTCCCATTCACTATGAAGCGCCCAAGGCGGGGTGATGAGCGACGGCACACCTTTGACGCTCGATTTAGCAAGTGCTATGGCGTGAGGGCCCACCCATGGTTCTTGCGATGTGGTCATTCGACACCAATCGGGATCCATGTACCAAGAGGTGGGATGTTGCGTAGGAGTGATCATATTCACTGGAACACTCGAACGCAGTCCACAATCATTTCTTGTGGAAATGTGGTCGTGGCATCGGGATATCCTGGCCAATCTCCGCCCACGGCAACGTTCATGATGAAGAAAAATGAAGCGTTAAATGGATAAGGTTGGCCATTCATTTGGTTTGCTCCGATGCTATAAAACTCTTGATTGTCCATATACCAAGTGATTTGGTCCTCTTGCCAATCCACAGAAAACAGATGGAACTCTTCGCTGAAGTGTTCACCATTTGGCAACGTGATGCTGGAACCACTGTACTGATGAAAATTCCATTCGCTCCCCCAATGAGCAGTTCCGTGTGCAGTAGATGCTTCGTGACCCACCATTTCCATGATGTCAATTTCACCACATTGTGGCCAACCACCGTCTGCAATGTTGATTCCAAGCATCCAGATCGCAGGCCAGATTCCTTGTCCTTCAGGCAATTTGGCTCGAATGTCGATGCGACCGAATTGAAAATCTTGCAAGCCTTGTGTTTTGAGGCGGGCCGAAGAATAGGAAGATCCTTCCTGACGTGCCGTAATCGTCAATGCTCCGTTTGAGACCGAACTGTTTGAACTTGAATTGGTGTAATTCTGCCATTCGTTGTTGCCCCACCCATTGGAACCGAGGTCATAAGTCCAATTTTGAAGGTTGACCGTCGTTCCATCGAATTCGTCGGACCAAACAAGGTCCATGCCGGGGTAAGATTCTGGGGCGGGATAACCAGTGTCATCACCGGATTCATCACCGACGCGCACAAAGGTGAAGCTGAAGTACAAATCATTGGGCTCGCAGCTGCTATCATCGCCTTGCGCTTGAAGTTCCATCGTGCTCGCATCCAGGTAAGAAATGGTATAAACCAATCCGGCATCATTGGTGCCAATAAACGGACAACTGCATGTTGTTGATTCGGCCAATAGCGCAATGCTCGGAGAGCTGCTGGCACTTGCCGCGGGGCTGAATTCGAAATCGATGGGCGAGCATTCAAACGATTGTTCAGAATAATCTTGAAAAGCATCGATGATTGTGCCATTGTAATCAGCAACGAGGGATCCATCTTCTTGGAACGTGTAGATGTCATCATACTGAGCACTTTGAAGGCCAAAAGCGGCACTTGAGTACCACTCGTTTGACCCGGGTGAAGGGCCCACTTCCAATGCGCCTGCTGCTTGGCTGATTGTCCAAGAACCAATGAGCAACTCAGGAACGACATTGCTTCCCCCACAAATGCCTGATTCATCGAGGAAGGCACAGGGAACTGAAGGGGTTGCAGCATAATTGCAGGCAGCGGTATCTGTGCATTGATCTGAGCCGTCCCACAAGCCGTCTTGGTCTGAGTCAATTTGACCAAAAACGCCAAGAACAGCAAGAACATCTGTTACGCTCACGAAGTAATCTTCGTTGCTGTCGGGTTGCCATTCGCAATCCGTTTGAGCTTCTATTTGGCCAAACAGCATGCAGCAGACAATTAAAAGGAGCATTCGCATGCAGGAAAATTACTCCAATCCCAAGGATTAATCAATTCTGACCCTGAAATGACACAATTATAAGCTAGGAGTTGGTTGTTTTCTTAAGTTCACCTTTCAAACAATGCACCCTTGTACCATGCTTCAGTTTCCGCGCTCTCACGTTTTTCTCTTTTTGTTTGCGTTTTTTCTCTGGAGTTCGACGGGTTTTGGTCAGAACGTATTGCTCAGCGAGAACTTTGAGGGAAATTCTTTTCCGTCTGGGTGGACCCAACAAACGCTTGCCACCGATGGGGGCTGGTTGATGGGCATGAATTCAGAATTGCAAAGTGACTGGTGGAGCATCTCACCAAATGGCCAATTCATCGCAACCAATGATGATGGATGCGACTGCGATAAAAGTGAGGATTATTTGATCATGCCTCCGTTTGATTTTTCGACAATAGCAGGAGCAATGCTCCAATTTGATTCGTTTTACGATGGAGGGACTTTTGAAGGCACAACCGAGGTGGTGACCATCGAGTTTTCATTGGACGACGGCATAAGTTGGGACATTCTAGAGGAGATTCAGGGTTCTGACGATGGCGAATGGAATGCTTATACCGTTTCTCTGAATGCTCTACTAGGAGAGTCGAATGTTTTGATTGCTTTTCGATACGATGACAATGGGGGTTGGGTTTATGGATGTGCTGTCGATGATGTTGTTGTTTTCGAGCCTATTGGACTAGACGCATCGCTCAGCGCGATAAATGTTCCGGCAAATGTGAGTATTGGAGAGGTCATCCAAATTGAAGGGAACATTGCAAATACAGGACTTGAGACCATTGACAATTTGGAAGTGGCTTGGTCCACTGGAGGGGATGAATTCCTAGCGGTCTTCAATGACCTGTCGTTGGAGGCTGGCGACGTCTATTCTTTTGTGCATCCGGATTTTTTGAGCATCGAAACGATGGGTGCGATTGAGCTTGAGGTATCCATTGTTTCAGTCAATGGCGGCACAGACGAAAATCCAGACAATGATTCCCAATCTCTGGGTATTGCGGTTTTGGAATATGGCACCATCATGGACGGTGGAATTGAGCGTGACTATATTTTTTACCTTCCCGCTTCAGCGATGCCAAATTGTCCTTTGGTCTATGTCTGTCATGGCTACACAGGAAGTGCTCAAGGCATTATGAACTATTCAGGTTTCAATGCGCTAGCCGATATTTTTGGTTTTGCTGTTTGCTATCCTCAAGGAATCGATGATTCATTTGGAAACGCATTTTGGAATGTTGGATATGATTTTCAGAACAATGAAACGGTTGATGATGTCTCATTCCTGCTAAATCTGACCAATGCATTTGAAGACGACTACGGGATTTTGGCGGATGAGGTCTTCTGCACGGGCATGTCAAATGGCGGCGATTTTTGTTATCTCTTGGCCTGCCAAGCGTCTGAACATTTTAAAGCAGTTGCTCCCATTTCCGGCATGATCATGCAGGAGATTATGGATGATTGCAATCCAACAAACGAAGTGCCGATTCTGGAAATACATGGAACCAACGACAATGTCACATACTTCGAAGGTGATCCAAACAACAATGATGGTTGGGGTGCCTATCCAAGTATACCTCAAACCATTGAATTCTTTGTCAATCTGTTTGATTTGGTTGAAGAGGAAGTTTATGCTTTCGCGGATATTGATCCCAATGATGGGAGTGAAGTGACCGCTGTTCGGTATGGTGATCCTGAAGGGGGTTGCGCAGAGGTTCGACTGTACACCGTTGAAGGTGGTGGGCACGACTGGCCGGGCGCTTATGGCAACATGGACATTGAGGCGAGCTTGGAAGCGTGGTTATTTTTCGAGCAGTTGTGCCAGAACATTCCTGAAAACGTGGGGAATGAAATGGATTCCTCCCATCGAACGCTTGTTTCTGTGGTTGATCTATTGGGGCGTAAATCAAAGCCAGTGAATGGGGAGTTGCGGCTCTTTATCTACTCTGATGGCTCGGTCGAAAAGCATATGGGAACAGACTGAATCCATGCATCGGATTCGATTGAATAGAAAAACGCCCACTGAAGCAGCGGGCGTTTTAGATTCTGTGCGGAGGCTGAGGGATTCGAACCCCCGGTACCTTGCGGTACGCCGGTTTTCAAGACCGGTGCGATCGACCAACTCTGCCAAACCTCCAATGACCGCGCAAATTTACGTCAAACAAATCAAATTGTTTCACTTTGTGAGGAGAATCACATGTTCCAAAAGATGCATTCAGGTGTTCAACGAGCCTAGTTGTGGGTTAGAGTGACCCTAACCATTTTGAATTCAACGGCTTAGATGTCTTAAAATCCGATTGATTAAATCAGCACGCAATCATAAATTGAACAAGGGATACGGCTATGCAACATTTCAAGTTTTAAGATTGTTACCAATAGTGCATGCAAGTGCGAACCCGCAATTTCAAACCCACACGTAACATTCTCACGTATGATCTCAATTTTTTCCTGTGACTTTGCCGGCGGTCTAAAATCCGCCACAATTATGGCCATGCTGCTGATGGCATCCATTTTAAATGGACAAGTGCATCATGGGGGAGCACCCAATTGGAACATTGACGAAAGCATTATTCCTTCCGTGCGTCTGACAAACATTGACAGAACGTTACTTGATTCACAAGATGCTGTCACGGATCAGTTCAAGGAAGCACCTTGGCGCTTTGGTGTCGAGTTTGATGTGAGTATAGATCCTGCTGTAGACGGTGTGTGGACCGTGGAAGCGAATGAGCGAGTTTGGAGGATTCGGGTCGAGGCGCAGGAAGCTCTTGGCCTGAGCTTCTTTTTTGATGAATTTCTTTTGCCGAAGGGAGGGGAGTTGTTCATCTGGAATGCTGAACGAACAGACTTCATCGGTTCCTTTGATCACAGGAATAACAAGGATTGGGGAACGCTTGCGATTGGTCAAACAGCAGGCTCGTCTGTGATCATCGAGTACCGTGAGCAATTTGATGTTGCGTTTTCTGCAGAGCTGCACATTTCAAAAGTGGTGCACAGTTATCGAAGCATTCATCGTTATGCAGAATCGTTGGAAGAGCGAGGACCATATGGAACTTCAGGCAATTGCAACATCAATGTCAACTGCCCTGAAGGCGCACCATGGTCGTTGGAAAGCCGCAGCGTTGCTCTGATCATTCAAGGCAACTTCGCTGTCTGCACGGGCGCTTTGGTCAACAACACGTCGCAAGATGGTACGCCTTACTTTTTGACAGCGAACCACTGCTTGGGGAATCCCAACAACTGGACTTACATCTTCAATCACGAAATCGAAGGATGCACAGGCAACACCAACAACGCTCCAACTTCGGATGTGGTTTCAGGCGGTACGCTCAAAGCTAGCAACGCTGGAAGTGATTTTGCATTGGTGGAACTGAGTGTGACTCCTCCATCTTCCTACAACGTCCAATATTCAGGCTGGGACGCAACAGGCGTGGTTCCAGCGAATTTGACGGGCATTCACCACCCCAGTGGAGATGTGAAGAAAATTTGTTTCGATGAAGATGGGCCTGGATCTCAGAATGTTGGTGGAGCAGCTGTTTGGTACATCGATGAGTGGGAGGAAGGTGTCACAGAACCGGGGTCATCGGGTTCTCCTCTGTATGATGAGAATCACAGGATTGTTGGCCAACTGTATGGCGGAACTGCAGCATGCGCTGGCAGCATCAACAATGGCGAGCCAGATTGGTATGGAAGATTCGACGTGAGTTGGGATGGAAACTCAGCTTCTGCTCGTTTGCGTGACTGGTTGGACCCCTCAAATTCAGGAACTCTTGTTGTGGATGGTTGGCCTGAAGGGGCAGTTTCATACAACGATGACGCGGGCATTCAAGTCACTGGAATTCCCACAGATTTCATCTGTGGAGCTGAACCGTTTACGCCGAGCGTGCTGCTCAGCAATTCTGGGGTGAATGACCTGGTTTCTGCAACCATATCTTATTCATACAATGGAGCACAAGGTGAGTCCATCGAGTGGACGGGTTCACTGGCTCAATTTGAATCAGAAACGGTTGCTTTACCCGAATTCATTGTCGTTGATGGCGAAAATATTCTGGAAATAGAAGCGAACAATCCCAATGGAGTGTCTGATGAGAATGAATTCAACAATTCTGCGAATGTCAGCTTTGTGACATCACTCGGGCCAACAATTGATTACGAATTGGTGATTCTTTTGGATGATTATGGGAGTGAGGTTACTTGGGAATTGAAAGAACTCGGTCAAGTGCTATACGCTGGAGGTCCCTATGAAGATGATTTGGATGGAACAGAGGTTTCGCTTGATTTTTGCTTGACTGATGGCTGTTACATTTTCGAAATTTCAGACAGCTATGGAGATGGACTGTGTTGTGAGTACGGTGAAGGGGCATGGACTATTTATGATGAAAATGGCGCTGAAGTTGACTCTGGTGGTGAGTTTGAAGAGTTTGATCAAGCTGTTTTTTGTACGGAAGTTTCAGGCGTTATCGACCAGGCAAACCTTTCAGATCCGCTGCTGTATCCAAATCCTGCATCCTCAATTGTCCAGATGAATGCTGAAGCTTGGCAAGGTTCGTCCATGAAGGTATACGACAGCGCGGGCAAGCTCGTTCTGCAGATGCTCGTTACGGAGTCTTTCTTAACCGTTGACGTTTCCAATTGGTCACCAGGCATCTATGTGGTTTCCTTGGTGCATGCGATCAATGGCGCGGCGCATCAGCGGCTTGTAATAGATTGAGTCGAGCATTCTTGGATTCAGCTTAATTGGAAAAAAGCCACCTATATAAGGTGGCTTTTTTTGTTCGACTTGTCTGTCATCTATGGTTCGTCGTCGTTAGTGTACAATCCAAAGCTTGGTTTGTATGAAGTTGGTTTTCGAGTGTTTGGCGTATCATGGCCTTGTAAATGTCCTATTGAATGATAATAAATATTATGTTAAATAGCATTCGGGACAGAAAAAAGGGGACTTT
>Ga0208971_1000038_pt1 | contig 87012 bp, 71 predicted proteins | sample AOAMet1_18_M0_10_2_FD_188229 | JGI IMG/M metagenome (GOLD analysis project Ga0208971, IMG submission 188229) | Ammonia-oxidizing marine microbial communities from Monterey Bay, California, USA - CAN11_18_M0_10 (SPAdes) | ecosystem: Environmental > Aquatic > Marine > Intertidal zone | place...
ACACACGCGACCTCACCACAAGCATAGAGACCGGGAATAACGTGGTCATTGCCCTGTGCGTCAACCGTCAAGGCCTGCCCGTGAATATTAGTAGGAATACCGCCCATCATGTAATGGCACGTCGGCACTACAGGAATCGGCTCTTTTACCGGGTCCACATGAGCAAATGTACGGGACAGTTCACAAATACCCGGGAGACGGGACTCTAGGACCTCTTCACCCAGGTGATCGAGTTTTAACTTCACATGATCTTTGTCTGGACCACATCCGCGGCCTTCGAGAATCTCCAGAACCATAGAGCGCGCAACAACATCTCTGCCCGCAAGATCTTTAGCATTGGGCGCGTAACGCTCCATAAAGCGCTCGCCATCCGCGTTCACTAGATATCCGCCCTCACCCCGGCAGCCTTCGGTGACGAGCGTGCCTGCGCCATAGATGCCTGTTGGGTGAAACTGCCACATCTCAATATCTTGAACCGGAACACCGGCCCTCAGTGCCATACCCACACCGTCGCCGGTGTTAATGTGCGCATTGGTTGTTGATGCGTAGATCCGTCCGGCACCGCCCGTTGCGAAGACAGTCGCCTTTGATTTGACGTACACGGTCTCACCGGTCTCAATGCAAATCGCGATGACACCCACAACTGCGCCGTCCTGATTCTTTACCAGGTCGGTTGCAAACCATTCGTTAAAAAAGACGGTCTCGTTTTTGACGTTATTTTGATAAAGCGTGTGCAACAACGCATGGCCGGTGCGATCCGCTGCTGCACAAGTTCTGGCGGCCTGACCACCTTCGCCAAAGTTCTTGGACTGCCCTCCAAATGGGCGCTGATAGATACGTCCCTCTTCGGTGCGTGAAAATGGAAGCCCCATGTGCTCGAGCTCGAAGATGGCCTCGGGGCCCACTGAGCACATGTATTCGATGGCGTCTTGGTCACCAATGTAATCACTGCCTTTTACAGTGTCATACATGTGCCAACGCCAGTCATCGTCAGGGTCAGAGCTCGCAATCGCACACGTAATGCCACCCTGTGCACTCACCGTGTGTGACCGAGTGGGAAACACTTTAGAAATAACTGCGGTTTTGTAGCCTGACTGCGCCAGTTGAAGGGCCGCACGCATACCCGCGCCACCGCCACCAACAATTACGCCATCGAACGAGATAGTTCGCATTCCTTTACTTCTCCCAACCGGTCCTCGCTAGAGCGAGGGTTAACCCCAAATAACTTGAATGACCCAAATCGCATAGACCGCGAGCAGCAAGACAACCCCAATCTGCACGACAGGTCGCACAACATTACCCATTTTCCCTAGCATGTATTCGGTCAAATAGTCTGTGAACACTGTCCACAAGCCGATCCACGCGTGAGAGACATAAGCACCTATCGCAAGCAAGGTAAAAACCTTCATCGCGGTCGTGTCGTGCAATGCTCGCCACGAAGTGTAGTCAATCCCAAACGCAATCTGGAAACCAATGAATAAAAAATATGCGAGCAGTATGAGCGAGCTGACGCGCTGGATAAGCCAGTCAGACAATCCATTTCGGCTAAAACTTGTGACTTGAGTTACCACAATGCGACCCCCCATGCGACCGCCGCGAGCGCTGCCGCCACGAATAAAATTTGAGCACCCAAGGCACCGCTCTTAAAGTCTTCACCGATACCCATGTCCATGATGAGGTGACGAATGCCCGCTAGCGCGTGGTAACTGAACATCACCAAAAACAACCAAAGTAAGCCTTTGGCGGTATTGCCCGAAAGGACCACCACCAACTGATCAAAACTTTCTTGCGAGGCAAGACTGGCGTCTAGCGCCCACACCATCAATACACTGGACGCAAACAACACGACACCCGACACCCGATGCGAAATCGAGGCCAAGGCGGTAACCGGAAGCTTAATCGTGCTCAGATCAAGATTGACAGGACGACTGTCCTTACTGCCGCGTGGTTTCACTTATTGGCCCCCAGAGCGTTCAAGTGGTTAGATTTGAGGCGAGAGTATAGGTAGTCCCTCAGCAACTGACAAATTCATCTGACAAAACATCATCATCAGCCGTATTTAGTGAGGACAATATTGTTGTAAAATTGACACGCACCAGTCGTGCGGCTAGTTTGGCGCGACATAAAATCAGGTCGGGGGACTTAAGATGGCAGAAAAGACGGCAACGCTCTCCATACATCAGGGCGATAACACTTCATTAGACATCGATTTACCTGTCTATCAAGGGTCACTCGGGCCCGACGTGGTCGATGTCGGCAAGTTAACGGCGCAAGGACACTTTACGTTTGATCCCGGATTCACCTCGACCGCCTCATGCGAGTCAAAGATCACCTACATTGATGGTGAGAAAGGCGTCTTGCTCCATCGGGGATACCCTATCGAGCAACTGGCAGAGCATTCTGACTATCTTGAGACTTGTTACTTACTTCTGAATGGCGAACTGCCAAGCGCCGAGCAGAAAGAAGCCTTTGTCGACATGGTCACGAACCACACGATGGTTCACGAGCAGATTCGAACGTTTTTTAATGGTTTTCGCCGGGACGCACACCCGATGGCTATTATGTGTGGCGTCGTCGGTGCCTTGTCCGCGTTTTATCACGACTCGACCGACATTTCCGACCCGCACCACCGCGATGTCGCTGCCTTTCGATTGATCGCAAAAATGCCCACCATCGCGGCGATGAGCTACAAGTTCTCGATTGGCCAACCCTTTATGTATCCGCGTAATGACCTCGACTACTCTGCAAATTTCCTCCACATGATGTTTGGAAATCCCTGTGAACCCAGTGTCATTTCTCCAACTATTGCGCGGGCGATGGATCGAATTTTCCTCCTTCATGCCGATCATGAGCAAAACGCATCGACCTCAACAGTCCGCCTTGCGGGCTCATCACAGGCCAACCCATTTGCCTGCATAGCAGCCGGTATCGCGGCACTTTGGGGCCCCTCGCATGGGGGTGCTAATGAAGCCGTTGTTAAAATGCTCGACGAAATTGGCGATGTGTCGCGGATCGATGAATTTGTGGCGCGCGCAAAAGATAAGAACGACCCCTTCCGCCTCATGGGCTTTGGCCACCGCGTTTATAAAAACTTTGACCCCCGCGCCAAAGTAATGAAGGAAGCCGCAGACGAGGTCCTCGCTGAGCTTGGTATTCAAGATGAAAATCTTGAAATCGCTAAGCGGCTGGAAGAAATAGCATTGAGTGACGAGTACTTTATTGAAAAGAAGCTCTACCCCAATGTGGACTTTTACTCGGGTATTATTTTGAAAGCACTGGGCATACCCACGTCCATGTTTACTGTGATTTTTGCTGTGGGTCGCACGGTTGGATGGGTGGCACACTGGAACGAAATGATCGGGGGTAGCTACCGAATTGGGCGTCCGAGACAGCTTTACACCGGATACCAATCGCGCGACTACCTGTCAGTCGAGGAGCGATAATGGCAAGGACTGTGCAACGCGTGGTTATATCGGGGGTGGGATTGTATACCCCCACCGAAAGCATCAGTAACCACGAGCTTGTAGAGTCCTTTAACGCGTGGGTCGAAAAATACAACCGCGAGAACGCGGATGCGATTGCTGCGGGCGAGCTTGAGGCCAAAGGCCCCTCGAATGTTGAATTCATTGAGAAAGCTTCGGGTATTAACTCTCGATTCGTCATGGACAAGGCGGGCATTATTGACCCCGATCGCATGGCTCCGCGTTTGTCGCCACGGTCAAATGATGAACCATCGGTAATGTGTGAAATTGCTGTCGTCGCTGCCAAGCAAGCGATTGAACAGGCGGGCATCAGCACAGACGACATTGATGTGGTTTTAGTGGCCGCTTCAAATATGGAGCGGGCCTACCCTGCGATGGCAATCGAAGTGCAAGCCGCGCTGGGTATAAAGGGGTTTGCTTTCGACATGAACGTCGCCTGCTCCTCGGCGACGTTTGGTATCCAGCAAGCTCACGACATGGTGGTAGCCGGTAGCGCAAGACGCGTGTTAATGGTCAACCCGGAAATCTGTACGGGCCATCTCAATTTCCGAGATCGCGATTCACACTTTATTTTTGGCGACGTGGCGACCGGCGTGATTGTTGAAGCCGCCGAGGGATGCCGGTCTGACAATGCGTTTGAGATTCTTGACACTAAGTTACAAACGATTTTCTCCAATAATATTCGCAATAATTTCGGGTTCCTCAATCGCGCCACCGAAGAAGGTATAGGACAGGTCGACAAGCTTTTCGTTCAAGAGGGACGCAAAGTCTTCCGAGAGGTCTGTCCCGCCGTTGCCGAGCAGATTACAACGCAGTTGGCAGAGATGAATATCGCCCCCGATTCGCTTAAGCGCATCTGGCTTCATCAGGCCAATAAGAATATGAACGAACTTATTGCCAAGAAAATTCTGGGCCGAGAGCCGAGCGACGAGGAGTCGCCAACCATTCTTGACGAATACGCGAACACGTCGTCAGCGGGCTCCATCATTGCGTTTAAAAAATACAATGAAGACTTCGAGCCCGGTGAACTTGGCGTTCTGTCGTCCTTTGGCGCGGGCTACAGCATAGGCTCGATCGTACTCAAGCGCGTTTAGTCTGCTGACAGCACCTCGGACAGTGTGGCTAACACAGTGAGCTGCTGATCATGTGTCCCCACCGTAATGCGAACCCACGGCAATAACGCCTCGCTTGACCAGCTTCGCACCAAAATATTATGCCGCTTCAACATGTTAGTGAGCGCCTCACCGCTATACCGCGGATGCGCTGCTAGGACAAAATTAGCGAGTGAGGGCAGCACATCAAAGCCTAGCGATTGAAGACCATTGGTTAGCGCCTCCCTATTGTGTTCAATGGTTGACGACGCTTGAGTAAACCAAGCGATGTCGTTAATCGCTGCACCCGCAACGGCTTGAGCATGGGCGTCAATCGGATAGGAATTAAACGAATCCTTCACACGACGCAGACCCTCTATGAGCGACGCGTTGCCGAGCGCATAACCGACCCGGAGCCCCGCAAGCGCATGACTTTTCGAGAAACTTCGGGTGACCAATAGATTGTCATACTCCTTGATGAGTGGAGCAGCGGTCTCTGCACCGAAACCAAAATAGGCCTCATCGACAACCACGAGTCGCTCCAGATTTGATTCCAGCAAGTCCTTCACCGCAGCACGCGACAACGCGCGACCTGTTGGTGCATTTGGATTAGGAAATACTAAGGGCCCTTCCCAGACCGCCATAGACGCAATATCAATCTCAAGACCTGAAGTCATTGGAATACGTTCGACACCGTGACCAAGCAGTTGCCCCCACACCGGGTAAAACGTATACGTCATCTCGGGAATTGCGGGCACGCTGTCGTCATCAGCAAGGAAAGCTGTCCACGCGAATGCGAGCACTTCGTCGGAGCCGTTACCGACAAACACTTGATCCACGTCAAGACCTTCAGAAGCCGCTATTGCGGCCCTCAGAACACGCGAGTTCGGATCGGGATATCGGCGAAGCGCCTCGATACTCAACGCTCGTCCAGCCGAGGCGGCTTTTTCCGAAGGCGCCAGGGCATGCTCATTGGTGTTGAGCTTAATAATGTCAAGTCGCTGGGCTTGCTCCCCCGGGGTGTAGGGCGCGAGGCGCTTGAGCGTGTCAGACCAATGCCGATTCATGAAATCACCCAAAAGCTGACAGTGTATTGGTCTAGCCGACGCATGTCAGCTTACGAGGTCACGAACCTTGGCACTGTCCAGGTGGCGCACATCCAGACCTCGCGTCAAGTAGATGACTTGCTCCGCGATATTGGCGGCGTGATCACCCACTCGCTCTAAGCTTTTCAGAATCCATAGGTATGCCATGGAGGCTCTCAACGTCTCAGGCTGATCCTCGACGAACTCTACCAGCCACTCCCTTGCGTCAAGATAAGCCTCATCAATATCGTCGTCGGTCAAAATCACAGAGAGCGCACCCTCCGTATGAAGTCTTGCAAAGCTGTCTAATGCGGCCTTCAACATTGTGTTGACCCGCATGGCGATGCTCCGAACTTTAATCCCCGTTTCGTCATGAGCCCCTCCCTCTGACAACAAAATCGCTTGCCTGCCTATTTTTACCGCCTCGTCACCAATCCGCTCCAGGTCAGTCGTCACCTTAATCACGGCCAAAACGAGCCTGAGGTCGCCTGCTGCTGGCTGACGAAGCGCAAGGATACGTGCACACTGCTCATCGATAGAACGCTCCAACGCATTCACTTCAGTGTCGAGATCAATCGCCTCTTCGGCAAGAAGTGAATCCCCTTCAAGCGTTGCATCAACCGCTTTTTCGATTTGAGATTGAACGAGCCCGCCCATGTTCAACAGTTCGCTCTGGACGCCCTCGAGCTCCCGAGAAAATTGCGCAGAAATATGTCCACGTTGATTACTGTAGTCATTCATTTTTGATATTTCGAGCCTTAACCGTAACGGCCCGTAATGTAGTCCTCCGTCTCACGTTTTGCCGGAAACGTGAAAATCGTTTCTGTTTGACCAAACTCCACTAACTGGCCACCGTGCATAAACGCAGTGCAATCGGAAACTCGAGCTGCCTGCTGCATATTGTGCGTCACGATTATTATGGTGTGCGATTGTTTCAATTCGTAGATCAGTTCTTCAATACGAAAGGTAGATGTCGGATCCAGCGACGACGCAGGCTCATCCAGCAACAGCACCTGCGGCTCTAACGCCAAGGCTCTGGCAATGACAAGGCGCTGCTGTTGGCCCTGCGACAGCTTCAGTGCGGAGTCGTCAAGTCGATCTTTTACTTCGTCCCACAGTGCTGCCGCTCGAAGTGCTTGCTCAACCTGTTCTTCTAGCTCGCGGGTGCTCGCCCCACCACTGAGTTTTAGTCCATAAGCCACATTTTCAAATACCGTTTTCGGAAAGGGATTAGGTCTTTGAAACACCATACCAACGCGTCTGCGAAGCGCCGTGACGTTAGTATCGGGGTTTAATATGTTCAATCCATCCAGTATCACTTCGCCACTGTACTGCACACCGTCAATCAAATCGTTCATCCGGTTCATGCAACGAAGCAGTGTCGATTTGCCACAGCCGCTTGCACCAATAATGGCCGTGACGGCCCGCTCAGGAATATCGACCGATATATCTTTTAAGGCTTTCGGATTATCACGATACCCCAGTGACAGCTGCCGCACCGAGACTGCCACCAGTGAATCCCCCTCTGGAACGCGGGGCCTTACCTCAATTTCGTTCAACTGTTCAAACATGATTACATCGCTCAAAAGGGGTTTTCAAAGGTTTTGCGTTTAAGAATGGCGGTCCTTAAGCTCACCGCGATTAAGTTTAAAACACCAATTAACAGTACGAGGATCAATGCGATGCATGCCACCCAGCCAAGGCCTCCCGGTGGAAGGCGCGCAAACAAAGCGGCATCAAATAGCTGGAAACCGAGATGCATAAATTTCTGCTCAAACTCAATAAATGGCGCGCGACTCGCCAGGGGTAGTGACGGCGAGAACTTGACCGCCCCCACGAGCAGCAGTGGCGACACCTCGCCGGCCGCGCGTGCGGTTGCAAGAATCAGCCCCGAAAAAACACTGGGTAAGGCCGCGGGCATCACGGCATTGAAGACCGTTTCACTCTTTGTGGCGCCCAAAGCAATGCTGGCCTCGCGAAGGTCATTCGGCAGTGCATCAAGACCCTCTGTCACCGCCACGATCACAACGGGCAAGTTGACTAAAGCGAGCGTGAGAGCGGCCCAAAGCAGACCCGGCGTCCCGAATGTCGGGCTAGGCAATCTTTTCGCATAAAAAAGCGCATCAACCTGTCCGCCAAGTCCGTAGACAAAAAATCCAAGTCCGAAGACGCCATAGATAATGGCGGGGACGCCTGCAAGATTGGTGATACTGATACGAATAAGTTTGGTGTACCAGGTATCTCTCGCGTACTCAGTTAAGTAAATGGCGGTTGCGACGCCCAGGGGCGCTACGAATAGCGTCATAACCATCACGAGTGAGAATGTTCCCACGATGGCCGGGAACAACCCTGTCAAACCATTCTCTAAATTTGGCTTGGCGAAGAAAACATCGTTTAGTCGATCAAGAACGCCTTCGTCAAGACGCCCAGAAGACAAGAATAGCCAATCGCCAGCGCTGGCTACCAGTAATACAAATAAGCCACTTCCGATGAGCAAAACGGTAGACACCATGCTCGCGGATAGGCCGATCATGGCGAGAGATCTTATTCGCTCGTATCGAGAGCTTGAAAGTCGACGCCGTCTGATCGTCGCATTCGATCCCATTACAGTCCCCTGACGCGCATTCTTACTCGCGCGCGAATAATCTCGGCCACTGTATTCACGATAAAGGTGAGACCAAAAAGCAGCAAACCCATCGCAAAGAGTACTTGGTAATGCGAGGATGTTTTAGGTGCCTCCGGCAACTCTAGCGCCAGTGATGCACTAACAGAGCGAAGCCCTTCAAAGATACTGAGATCCATAATTCCAGTGTTGCCCGACAACATGATGAGAATCATCGTCTCACCCGCCGCCCTTCCAAATCCGACCATGATCGCTGCAATCATTCCGGGTAATGCGAGAGGCTGCACAACGTCGCGATAACTCTGCCAAGGTGTGGATCCAAGGGCCAGAGCCCCAGCGGCCATGTTACGTGGCACGGCATGGATCGCCTCCTCGGCAATAGAAAATATCGTTGGGGTAATCGCTAAGCCCAAAACAATCCCAACCAGCAGTGAATTAAAGTACGAAATCGACAGGCCAGTTGACAATAAGTAAGCCTCAAGCGACCCCCCGGGAAGTCGTGCCGCGCCACTCAACCCTGCAGTAGCCCCGAGTGCGATAACAAGCAAAACCAGGGGCAACAGTCTCAGTGGCCAGTCATCTAAGGCGTCATGTCTCACCCAACGCCACCCCAGCCCTCTGACAACAAAGACCCCTAAACCCGCCAGAATCGGGAATAAAGCGATAATGCCAATCAGTGCAGACAAAAACTCACCAAAGCGAGGTGCAAGCCAAAACAAACCAATAGCGCCCAGCACGACTGTTGGAAACGCGGTCAGCATATCGATCGCGGGTCGCACTCGCTGCCGCTGAGCCTCTGACACAAAGCAACCCACGTAAATTGCACAACCCAAACTTAAGGGTGCGGAGAACAGTAAGGCCAGCAACGCCGCCTTAAGCGTTCCAAAAACCAGAGGAACCACCGAAAACTTTGGCTCAGCCGCCTGCGCTGAGGGAAGGGGTAACCACAGATACTCCTCAGACGGATAACCTTCATACTGAATCGGGCTCAAGAGACGACGCCAGTCACCACCAATGTCAGTCGCTCGGAACGCAAACAGCAAGGGGTCGCCAGAGGATGTCAGTGCGCGAATGAGCGACGGCGACTCCCAAACAATCCTATCGATCGCAACATCCACTTGAATACGCAGGTTGGTATCAGGGTTTCGAAAATCAACAACCTGTATTTCGGACAAAGACGTTGCAAGGGCAACCACGGCAAGTCGCGGATGCCCGGCTAAAGCAACAATGTCGCTGCCCATTACAACGGTTTTCACGCGCTCTACGGCAGGCACATCATTGATTGATATCGGTTGCGAAAAGTGAAAGTGCTCTAGCGTATTGCCCACCAGGACTGCAAGCCCTCTCTGATGACCAACGAGTTGCGCAATCGAGAAGTCTGAGGGTAATTCGCTGACGTTTAGTCGAACAGCGGTTTGATCATGCACCCATAGCCAAGGGTTGCCTGGGGTGCCTTTGAGTTGCCACCCTCCTTTTGAGACCCAGTAGGTTCGTCGCGTGAGGTCTGCGTCTCGCGACTCAGTTCGCGACACAGGAGTGTCCCTACCCTCGTCAGGCGCATCGATGCGCTCTAGAGTGCTAGCGGCAAAAATAGGAGCCGCCACCACCATCATTTGCACAACCATTCCCAACAACGCAAAGATCACTGTAAAACTCGCGACTCTAATCAGCAGTCCCAGACTTACAGACTTGACATGGCGCCAATTAGTCACAGGCATCAGCGACGTCCTGTGCTGACTGAGCATCAGGTACTTGCGAAATACTAAAGCCTGCATCTCTCAAGAGATCGCGACCCTTCTCACCCGCAACGTAGGCTACAAATTCACACTCAATCGACCGCGATTCTGAGGTTAAGTCGGTCATCACGTACAGGTAAAGCGTTCGCTTTAGCGGATACTCGGCGTCATCGGGGTACAAAATGCGCCCATCCGGCTGTTCAATCCCTAATATTTTGACGTCGTTGGAGGTATAGCTCGTCGCCGCGTAGCCAATGCCACCCGGAACCCTTGCTACTGTGTTGACGACGCCCGCTCCGCCCGGCAATTCATTGACAAAAATACCGGGGTCTCCGTCGCACAGGGCGACACGTCGAAAATATTGATACGTACCGCTCGTCGCGGTTCTGCCAAAGACCTGCAGTTTCCAATTCGCCAGTGTGCTGTCTTCTCGCAGATCTCGCCAAAAGACGGGACGCATGGAGCTCCCACAGGTGCCCGGCATACCAAAAATCTGCCCGACCTCTGCCATCGACACGCTTTCTAACGAATTTTGCTGATGCACGATCAATACCACAGCATCTTGTGCCAGCGAAATTTCAATCGGGGGTCTCTGCTGTCTTCCGGCAAAAGCGCCGCGCTCGTCGGCATTCATTCGACGGCTCATCGTCCCGATCGTTGCCGTCCCCAGTAGCAGTGCCGGGGGCGTCGCAGCTGAGCCCACAGCCTGAACCTCAATCAAGATTGTCGGATTAAGAACGTAAAATTGTTCGGCCCAAGCGGTGACAAGTTTAGCCAGTGTGTCTGAACCCACGATGATCAAACTACGATCACGCTCATCATCAGGCTGCGCCCACACAAACGATGAGCTAACGAGCACCGAAACGGCAAAAAACCGTTTAAAGAGTCGCTTCATTGGCGCTGAATAGTATTGAAAAAACGGAGCCCTCTCCTGGAACACTCTCTATGGTGAGTTCCGCGTTGTGTGACAGCGCCACGTGTTTCACGATTGCAAGCCCCAAGCCCGTGCCGCCTGTGCTCTGACTTCGGCTCTTATCAATACGGTAAAAACGCTCGGTCAGGCGTGGAATGTGATGCTCCTCAATCCCCTCTCCTCGATCAACAACCCTAAGAACGGGTCTGTGGTTACGCACAGACCACTCTACTGTGACCTCCGATTCTGAGTCACTGTACTTCAAGGCGTTAACGATGAGATTGCTCACCGCACTGTGCAACTCGATCACGTCGCCAAAAATGAGGTCCTCATGACTCAAGCTTAGACTGATGAGCCGGTCGGGCCATGCGGCCCTTAAGCCGTCTGCAATTTCCACGATCAAATTACCCACGTGGACGGGCGAGGTTTTATCTGTGTTTTCTATGGATTCAATTCGGGACAACCATAATAAATCCTTAAGCAGCACCTCCATACGACCGACTTGCATGTCCATTTGGGACAGTGGTCGTTCTATTTGCGTGACCACGTCATCACCCAATAATCCAAGATTTTCCACGTAACCTTTTAATACCGTCAAAGGTGTTCTTAGCTCGTGCGAGACGTTCCCTACAAAATCCCGGCGCATCATCTCGAGCTTGTATTGCTCAGTGATGTCTTTGATAAAGATCAATCGGTCGCCCGAACCAAAGATCGACACCTCAACCTGCAGACACTTATCCTGCTCAGGGGTTGGGGGCATTCGCAGTGGTGACGTGTACTCTCCACGGGTGAGGTATTCACTCAGCTCTGGTGCGCGCATAAGATTCAACAGTGGGCGGCCAACGTCGTGCACCAAGGTAATGCTCAATAGCGACTCCGCGGAGTCGTTAACCCAGACTATATTGCCTCTAGGGTCCGTAATCAGTGCAGCGTCTCGCAGCGATTTCAGCGACGCTTGGAGGTATTCCAGTGAGGATGCTAGGCGACCCTGCGCCTCTTTACTCTGGCGTTGCAGGCGGTAGACGTGGTCGAAAAGTCGCCCCCAAACCCCTTTAGCCTCGGGAGGGTCACTCTTGGAATTAGACAACCACCGTTCCATCCGAAAAAGCTGGATGCTCCAAAACAGCAGGATGAGCGCCAACACAACGCTGACCCCAACCGCGATATTTCCAAGAAAGATTCCGAACAACGCGCCCAGACAACTAATAACAACAAGTCTTGTTAGGGCACGCCACCAGTGGCGCGAGAGACTCACTCCGCGACCATGCCCTTTGCCGAGAACCTGTACCCCGTTCCCCTAACCGTCTGCACCAAGTCGCTGTAATCTACTACCCCGCCCTCTAGAGCCTTTCGCAAACGACGGATATGAACATCGACCGTGCGCTCTTCCACGTAAACATTAGCGCCCCAAACATGATCTAAAAGCTGATTTCGGGTGTAGGCGCGCTCTGGATGAGACATAAAAAACTGTAATAAATTGAATTCGGTGGGGCCCATTTCAATGGGCGCGTTCGCAACAAAAATTCGTCGACTATCCACATCAAGAACCAGCTGGTCGACTTCAAGCCGACCTCGTTGATCCCCAGCCTCGCTCCGACGCAGTAGGGCCTTAATGCGAGCGATAAGCTCTCGAGGTGCAAAGGGCTTGATGACGTAGTCATCTGCTCCCACATCCAAGCCTTGGACAATATTTTCTTCAGCCGCCTTCGCGGTGAGCATAATGACCGGAATCTCTGCGGTCGTGTCGCTGCGCTTTAACCGCCTTAGCAGCTCAAGGCCGCTCCCTCCGGGGAGCATCCAATCCAGCAGCACAATCGATGGGCGCTCATCGACAATAATCCGGTGGGCGTCCTGAATGTTTTCAGCTTCTAAACACTCAAAATCAGAGATCTCCAGCGCCATACGGAGCATGTCGCGAATCGAAAACTCGTCATCAACAATCAGTACCTTCTGTGCCGCCATTACGTGCCACCCTCTCCGTCTCGCCCATTAAATAAGAATAAAGTGACAAGGATATGACGCCCTTACCACCAATCGAGCCAGCCTTTGCGTTCAAACTCAGTTTGGCAGGAGGCCAACTGATTGTTGTAGCGTGTTGCCCTGCGATCCACTTTTTTAGCAACCTCAACCAGCCACGGTTTTGAGCGATAACTCGCACGTTTATAACCGCCATGGCCCTCGTGATAGGCAAGATACAGCCGGAAAGCGTCGTCTTTCGAAATACCATTCACCTGATGCGTCGTGTGATTATACCAACCCACAAAATCAATCGCGTCGTCAAAGTCATCTCTATCAGCACCATGATTTCCGGACTTACGTTTGTACCAGTCCCAGGTGCTGGTTTTGGCCTGCGAGTACCCGTAAGCGTCACTGGCTCTCGGCCCGGGAATAAACCCCCAAATCTGTTTACGTGGTGGCTTAGCGCCTGCAACAAAACGCGATTCCTGATGCATAAACGCCATCATGATCGAAACCGGAACCCCCCACCGCTTACGTGAGTCGACAGCATCGTCATACCATCCTCCTTTTTCACGGAAAATATCGCAGACATTGTCCAGTTTATCGGGCGGCGCGCTGGCGCAACCCGTCACGGTGATAATGGCGAAAAGTAATTGCACATATCGAAGTCTGATCAGCTTCACACACCTGCCTCCGACACTATTTCAACAAACTCCATCTCATCAATAATCTTCAACCCGAGTGACCGCGCCTTGCTGAGCTTAGAGCCCGCACCGGGACCTGCGAGCAACACGTCGGTATTCTTACTCACCGATCCCGCCGTCTGTCCCCCTAAACGCCTGACCAAAGCGCCAGCGGCGTCGCGCGACATAGACTCCAACTTGCCCGTGACCACCCACGTTTGGCCCGCCAGGACGGTCTTAGCATTAGTCGGCTGTTGCGTATCTACCCAGTCCATACCAACGCGCAACAATCGATCAATGAGTCGTCGATTCGATTCAATAGAAAAATAGCGCCGAATATGGGCTGCAACCACTGGACCTACATCGGATACATCTTCCAGCGCGTTCTGCGACGCGGATGCAATCGCATCGAGCGATCCAAAATGCGTCGCCAGACCACGCGCCGTCGCCTCTCCCACTTCTCGAATGCCCAGCGCGTAAAGGAACCGGTGCAAGTCTGTGACCTTACTCTTGTCAATCGCATCAATGGCTTTTTGCGCGGATTTGACGCCCATTCGATCCAATGCCGCCACCTGCTCCACGGTCAGCTCGTAAAGGTCAGCGACCGATTTCACCAAACCTGTATCGAACAATTGATGGAGTAGCTTCTCCCCCACACCATCAATATCTAAGGCCTTTCGAGAAACAAAGTGCTCAAGCGCTGCTTTTTGCTGAGCCGGGCAGCCCGTTCGGTTATCGCAGCGGATCGCCGCTTCGTCAAGATCGCGCACAAGCGGCGTAGAGCAATCCGGGCACCGACTTGGAAAGATGACTATTTCAGGGTTTCCGACACGTCTGTCGACTAAGGAACGAACAATTTGAGGGATCACATCGCCCGCGCGACGGACAATGACCTCATCACCCAGTCGAATGTCGAGGCGAGCCATTTCGTCAACATTGTGCAGCGTGGCATTACTGACCGTAACGCCCCCTACAAACACGGGCTTGAGACGAGCAACGGGTGTAATCGTACCGGTCCTTCCTACTTGATAGTCGATGCCCAAGAGCGTCGTCACCTCCTCTTGCGCTGGAAATTTTCGAGCAATCGCCCATCGCGGTGCACGCGCAACAAACCCCAAACGTTGCTGTTGCGAGAAGTCATCGACCTTCACAACGACACCGTCAATATCGACATCCATCGCATCGCGCTGAGCTAAAATGCGTTCAACGTAGTCCTCGGCGGCAGCCCATCCCTCGACGCGTTCAATAAGCCCCGAGGTTTTAAACCCCGCATCACACAGATATGCCAACGTGTGGCTGTGGGTGGCCGGAAGCTCAGCCTCCTCGACGTAACCCACTGAATAAGCCATAAAAACCAGTGGTCGAGTGGCGGTCACTCTGGAGTCAAGTTGCCGCAAACTGCCTGCCGCCGCATTTCTCGGATTCTGAAATACGGTGTCTCCTCGTTGGGCTTGCTGGGCATTTAAGGTGGTGAATGCGTCGCGTGGAATCACTACTTCGCCACGAACCTCAAGGACCTTTGGATATGACGAACTGCGTAAGCGCAAGGGAACCGTGTCAATCGTGCGCGCATTGTGCGTAATGTCCTCGCCCGATGACCCATCGCCCCGTGTGGCAGCGCGCACGAGAATGCCGTCTTCGTACAAAAGGCTCATGGCAACACCATCAAGCTTTGGCTCACAGCAAAACGTCAACGATTGAACCCCAAGCTTTGCCGCGTTCCGCTCCTCAAACGCGGCCAAATCTCCGCCGCTAAAGGCGTTGTCTAAGCTAAGCATTGGTAACTTATGGCGCACGCTAACAAACTCGCCCAAGGGCGTATCGCCCACGCGCTGGGTCGGCGACGAGGCTGAAAAAAACTCAGGGTGCAGTGCCTCGAGGTCACGCAGTCGCCGCAGCGCAACATCATATTCCGCGTCACTGGCCAACGGATCATCGTCGCGATGATACGCCAATGACCACACATCGAGCCGCTCTCTAAGCTCCATGATCTCCATCTCAGCGGTGCTCACCTCAGCTTCTCAGCTCGTGATTTATTTTCGTATTCTCTAATCGATTGACGGAGACTTTCGACATATTGCTTGGTCATTACGCTACGTGTTTCATCATAAACATCGCCACCCAAACTGTGCGCAACGGTGTGAGCTGTTTCCAGCATCAAGTCAAATGCCCTCACCATCTCCTCAGGACCTGGCAGCGTCAGAAAAAACATCAAGCCTTTTGTGTGCAGTGTGGTCATCCCCTCAAGATCAAAGACACCCGGCTGCATCATATTTGCCACGCTGAATTGAATCGTGGGTTTGCCGCCTTGTGCTTGACTCAAGTGAAAAAAGTCCATGTCTCCGAAGCGAAGACCGCAGCCTAGAAGCACCCTGAGCACGTCATCACCCGCAAAGCCTTGCTCAGCGCGAGCCATCACGTTAAGCGAATACACGGTCGTGTCTTCGTGGCGCGGCAGTGCTGCTGGCTGACCTTGAGCCGCTGGAATTGCCTCAATTTCGTCGAGCCAATCTAGGGTGCCCGGGTCGACAAGGGTGTCGGCTTTATTCTCTTTTGTTTCGTCCAGCGATTCATCAATGCGAGGGAGCCTGTCAGCCGTGAGCTTTGCCTTCTCAGCGACCGCCCAGGGACTCTCGGGGCTGACCGGCGCCGACACGCCTGTGCTCGATGACGCATCGTCCACATACTCGCCGAACGTCGGTTCCTGTCGCCCCACCGGCCGAGCACCGCCATTGGGAAGCTCTCTCGAGCTTCTGTCATGATAGTCCGGCACAGGCGATTCCTCTCTGACAACCCGCGCATTCATCTTATAGCCGTTGCGCTGTTTGCGCCGAAAGCTCACAACGAGCGCCGCGCATAAGGCAAGAATAATAAATACAGCGACGAACGCTTCTGTGGTCAACGCTTGGAAGATATCAGGCATCACCTCTTTCCTTAGCTCGCGGCGAGTCGTGCAGCTTCCTCGATGTCAACAGTGACTAATCTCGAGACACCAGGCTCATGCATGGTAACGCCCATCAATTGCTCAGCTGCTTCCATAGTGATTTTGTTGTGCGTGATGAAGACAAACTGCACCTTCTTCGACATTTCTGACACGAGACGCGCGTAACGCCCAACGTTTGCGTCATCTAACGGTGCATCCACCTCATCAAGCATACAAAACGGCGCCGGATTAAGCTGGAAAATAGAGAAGACGAGGGCGATGGCTGTCATCGCTTTTTCGCCGCCAGACAGCAGATGAATGGTGCTATTTTTCTTGCCCGGTGGTCGGGCCATAATAGAAACGCCTGTGTCCAAGAGGTCATCACCCGTCATCTCAAGAAAGGCTGTCCCGCCACCAAACACTTTGGGGAACAGCTCACTAAAGCCTGCATTGACGGTGTCGAAAGTATCCTTGAAGCGGCTACGCGTTTCCTTATCAATCTTTTTAATGGCATTTTGCAGTGTCTCGAGCGCCGTCCGCAGGTCGTTATCTTGCGCGTCCAGGTATTCTTTTCGCTCTTTTGCGCGCGTTGTTTCATCAATCGCTGCGAGGTTTATCGGCCCAAGCCGGTGAATTTTGGCGCCAATACGTTCGACACGGACCAACCATTCTGTCTCGTCAGCATCCTCCGGCAAGTGTACTTCAACAGCGGCCACATCTGCCTCAAGCTCAGCCAGTGCCCTATCAATCTGCTCAAGACGAACGCCGGTCTCAGCAAGTTTGAGACGAACGCCCTCACTGCGCGTCTGCACGCCCGCAACAGACTGCTCCGCCGTCATTCGGGCCTGTTCTTTGTTGCGCAAGGTCGTTTCGAGCTCCGACAACCCCTGTCGAGCCTGAGTCAGCTGCACCTCAACACCCAAGCGCTTTTCAAGAAGCTGACTCAATAATTGCTGTGCTTCAAGGTCGGGGTTTTCGTCAGGGGGCATCTCGCCACGAATTGCGGCCTCTCGCTCCTCGTAGCTTAGAACTTGTTGTCTGGCACGCTCAATGGACTGACGCAACGCCTCTTGCTGCGTGAGTAACTCGCGATTTCTAACCTCACTACGATTGAGCGTGACATCCGCCTGCTGTTTCGCCTGACGACTCTGCCGTACGTGCTCGCGCGCAGTTTCTCGCGCCGACTCCAGCTCGCTTCTGACCGACTCATCAGACTCCACTTGCATTTTTGCGCGACCGAGCATTTGGGTCGCTTGTGTAATCACCACCTGCTCTTCTGCGCCGCGCACTTCTAAATCTGCCAGATCTTGGCGCAACTGCGCCTCTCGAGCTCGTCGTTGTTCCCGTTGTGCTAAGAGTGCGCGCTTTTGAGCGTCCAAACGACTCGCGTCGTTCTGCGCTACTTGCATTGATTCCTGCGCTGCATCAATTGACTGCTCAATTTCAGAACGCAATGCTTGGTGCTCTGAAATCGCCACATCCGTGCTACTGAGCTCCGCGGTCACACGCTCAAACGCCTCAACAACGCCACTTAAACGTGCTTGCCTCGCAATAATGCCCTGCTCTGCATCGGCCTCGGATCGAGTGCGAATCCAATACTTGGACACCCACAGTCCGTCCTTTGAGACAATTGACGCGCCATCAGACAAAGTCGGACGCTGCGCGAGAGCGATACGCCAATCCTCAACGACTTGCACCTCAGCGAGCACGTGTTGGACGGCCTCTGGAACGTCTACATAATGCGCCAGCATGGACGACTCAGTTGAGCGACTCGCGTTTGAAAGATCAACCAACCGCAGGCCGGGCGACGGCTCAGCATCCAGTGCATCAAACGAGGCCAGCTCCGCGCGAAACGCCGAGAGCCAATCGCCCAGAACGAGATCAGCCGCTGCCTCGTAGCCCACATCGACAGAAATGACATCCAATACAACACCGTGTTTTTCAACGCCTTGCACCTGAAGCCAATCGGTCACTGACTGACCACCGTTCTCTTCGCGTGCGTCAGACTGCAACGCCTCCAGCGATGCGCGCTGCCCGCTCAGCGTCTGTACTTGTCGGCGCAGTTCGTCCTGCTGCTGACGCAGCGCCTCGAGCTTGGTGCGAGATTCGCTCAACGCATTTTTTAATTCGTCTAAATTTTCTCTGACACGGGTGACGCTCACTTGCGCGGCCTGCAGCGCGTCACTCATTGAGTCCACATCCTGGTCGTCGTCAGCCCGACTCAGCTGCTCAAGCTCAGCCTCAATACGCGACAAGCGCTCAGTTAACGTCACTAAATTACGTTCCGCGTTAGCCTGGCGCCCCTGCTGAACCTCCACCTGCTGACGAGGCACTGCGGCACGTTGCGTGAAACTCTCCCAGTCGCCGTCCGCAGTGGCCGCAATTTTTTCAGCTTCTTGAAGCGAGATATCTACGCGCGCTACTTCCTCACGCTCGCGCGCCAGTGTCGGCTCAATGGCCGTCAGCGCTTCGGAAAGTTCCCTCAGGCGCTGAGTGTCAGAGTCCATCAGTCCGCGTTCGCGCTGTTTTCCTTGCAAGGTTTGTTCGAGGTCCTTGGCCAACGTCTCCCGACGCTGCTTCGCAAAGTTAATCGACTGCTCTATCTGGCTAACTTCGCTGCCGAGCGAATAAAAACTCCCTTGAAGCTCGCCCGTTGAGGTGTTCGCTTCGGTGATGCTTTGCCTCAGCAACTCGATGTCAGCCACAGACGCCGACACCTCGGATTGATAGCGCTCTTTTTCAGTCGCAAATTCGTCAATCTCACGCTGCGCACGACTTTCAACACCCGCTTGAACCTGGCGTTGCAGCACCAGCAACTGCGCCTTCAGCTCTCGCTCTTCCGTTTTATATGAGGCATAACGCTCGGCCGCCTGTGCCTGACGCTTCAAGTGTCCTAAATTACGCTCAAGCTCTTCTCGTAAGTCTGTGAGACGATCAAGATTATCCAGCGTCCGCTGCATGCGGTTTTCCGTTTCGCGCCGACGCTCTTTGTATTTTGAAATGCCTGCGGCTTCTTCAATGTAAACGCGAAGGTCCTCTGGGCGGGACTCTATGAGACGAGAAATCATCCCCTGTTCAATAATCGCGTAACTGCGAGGTCCGAGACCTGTGCCTAAAAACAGATCGGTGATATCACGTCGGCGGCACTTGTTACCGTTCAGGAAGTAGTCTGAAGTACCCTCGCGTGTAACCAATCGTCGCACCGAAATTTCACTGTACGCCGCATACTCGCCGCCGACCTTGCCGGTCGAATTATCGAACAGAAGCTCAATGGAGGCCTGTCCGACGGGCTGCCTATGTGTGGTTCCATTAAAAATAACGTCGGACATGGACTCGCCGCGAAGCGTCTTGGCTGAGCTTTCACCCATGACCCAGCGGACGGCGTCGATAATATTAGATTTTCCACAGCCATTGGGCCCCACCACCGCACACATGTTGCTCGGCAGTGTGACTTTGGTCGGGTCTACAAACGATTTGAACCCGGCAAGCGAAATAGACTTTAAGCGCATCAGCCCTCAAATTACGGCGCAGAAATCGCGGCCGTCTTCCCATCAAAAACACTAGATGTAGTGTACCTAGAAAGATCTTCCAACACTATATACAAATAGGAGTTATTGCGCGTTATCTCGTAAAGTCATGACAACGCTCGAAGTATCCATCAGAGAAATGTCCCTGACTGCGGCTGTGAGTAGAGCGTTTGAAAGACCAGGCTGCCCAGTTTTAGACAACTGAACTTCCAGGTCCACACGCTGCAGTGACGATAGCGCCTGTCCTGCCATACTGTTTGCGTCAGACAGACTCACGGATACCGGCCAGTTCACGACCTCTTGCTTGGACACCGCTGTTGGCATTCGCACCTGACTACCTGCGGGCCGCGCGATCACGAACAGCGTCAGCCCCCGGTAAGCCTCGGGCGCCAAGCCCTCTTCCAACTCGACCGTGACACCCAGTTTCACTGAGCTTGCGGCGAATTCTGAAGATTGCGGTGCCCCACTGGCTTGCACCGATTCAGCTGAGCGGCGTTCGGCTTCTACAATTGCCGATCGCATTAGCTCAAACGCCTCTGATCCCGGAGCTTCGAGATCACGCAGCACCCTCATGTATCCAACGGCTTCAAGGTATTGGCCCGCGCCAAAAGAGCCCATAGCCAGGGTTGCCAAGGCCGATTTTTGTCTTGGATCTGAAGCAAGGGCCTGTTCCGCCCGCTGTTGCGCCCTCGGCGTCAGGACTTGCCCGTTAGCAACAAACTCTGCCTGAGCCGCGCGCCCTAGTACGTCTGGCGCATTGGGCGCCTCTGCTAAAATAGCCTCAAAATTTTCCAGCGCGTCTTCCGCATTACCGGTTGCGATGTAGTATTCGCCAAGTAACGAGTGGTAATCCAAATTTTTCGGACGCTGTGAAGATCGAGCCTCGATACGCGTAATAAGCGTCGTCACCTCATCCGGTGCGGCTGATTCCAAGTTGGCGATAGCCCGCGCAATTTGCACGTCTTCATAGGCACCCAGTCGGTCATACAAGGGCACCGTAAAAGCGACAAGCAGGCAGGCAAGTGCGACTTGATAACCCCAACGATGACTCGCGCCACGAACCACGAGAGTGTCTACTTTTTGATCTTTATCATCCCAAGCTCTCAGTTGAGCATCGTTTAACAGCGAGGCGTCATCGGTTTCCGCCTGGCGCACAGACAACCAATCATCCACTGACTCCCCTTCGACACGTCGCGTCCAAAACCGAGGAAGAACCAGTAAGAACAGGACTGCAAGCCCACAAAGCCCTACTGTGATCAGCATTAAGTCACTCACTGCTGTCCCTCGTCGTGAAACTTTTGGCGCAGTGCCTCGGCACGTGCCGTCTGAACAGGCGACATCGCACTGGCGCGATCCCTCCGAATCTGTAACAGCACGACCGCCACCGCCATTAACAATAAAATCAGTGGGGCCGACCACAACCACAGGGTATTGCGGTCTAGTCCGGGACGGTATCGAACAAACTCGCCATAGCGATCAACCAGAAAATCGATAATTTCGCTATCAGTAGCCCCGGTTTCGAGCTTTTCGTGGACGATCGCCCGCAAATCTCGAGAAATCGGCGCATTAGAATCGGCGATATTTTGGTTTTGACACTTAGGGCATCGAAGTTCCTGACTCAAGGCTTTGTAACGCGCCTCAAGCGCAGGCGAACTAAACTCATACGTCTCAATAACACCCCATGCTGCCGCTGAGCAGAGAGCAACGGTCAGTAATAACCAGCGAAATAATGTCATGAGCCACCCTCGAAGAAGGGTGCCAGCTGTTCGGTCCAAACTCGCTCATCGACCACACCCACGTGCCGATGTTGCACGGTTCCTGCAGCATCAATAACATAGGTTTCCGGCGCACCGTACACACCTAAATCAAAACCAAAATCACCGTTAATATCCACAACTGTTTCAGTGTAGGGATTACCCAACTCCTCAAGCCATGTGAGCGCTTTCGTCGGATCATCTTTGTAGTTTAGGCCGTAGATCGTCACCCCACTCGCCGCTAAATCGAGGAGGTAGGGGTGCTCCACGCGGCAAGAGAAACACCATGTTGCCCAAACATTAAGCAGCGCAGGCTGACCCCGCCATTGACCGGCGCTTCGACGGTACGCGCCTCCCAACACCTGCAGATCAAAATCGGGCAAGGGTTGGCCCACACGAGCCGAGGGCAAAGCCGTAGGATCGAGAGCTAAGCCGCGCACGAGCAAGAGCACCAAGGCGGCGAAGGCAGCTAACGGTAGAAAACGTTTAAGTAGCAAGTCCGAGGGTCTCCTGCGGCACCGTTCTGGAGCGACCGCGACGGTAACGACGGTCCAAGGCAGTGGTCAGACCTCCCAGCCCAATCATTAAGGCACCAAACCAAATCCAGCGAATCATCGGCTTGTGTTGCACACGAACCGACCAAGCACCATCCCCCAACGGCTCACCCAGCGCGAGGTACAAATCGCGCATCACGCCCGCATCAATGGCCGCTTCGGTCATAATTTGACCGCTGGCCACGTAACGCCGCTTTTCGGGCATCATTGTTGTGAACCTTTCCCCGTCAAGATAGACGGAAAAAACACCTCGGTCGGCGCTGTAATTGGGGCCCTCGATCACGGTTACTTCTTCAAGAGTAAACCGATAGTTATTCAGCGAGACACTGTCCCCCGCTTCCATTCGCAAATCTCGTTCGGCACTGAACTGCGTGACAAAAACGGCGCCGGTTAGGGTAAGAGCAAACCCGAAATGCGCGGTAAACATGCCAACATAAGAGGGTGTAAGACGCGTCATAAAAGTTCGCACACTCGTCACACCCCGTGTCCTTTGTTGAAGATCACGAATAAGTCCCGAGATGACCCAGCCTGACAGCAGCACAGCCAAGCACGCCCAGACGTTGAGTCGCCCGATACCCAAGTAAGGCACCACCATCGCGACAATCACACAGACCAACGCCGGAAAACCAAGCTCGCTGATCCAACGCGTCGACGCGTCACGCTTCCATCGCGATATCGGTCCCACGGCCATAAAGGGCGCAACTAAGGCCATGGCTGGCACGAAAACCGCGTTGAAGTACGGGGGGCCAACGGAGTACTTGCCCTGCCCCAGCGCGTCCATTAATAGTGGGAACAACGTTCCGAGTAAAACAACAATCGCCGAGACCGCGAAAATGAGGTTGTTGACCAACAGTAGGGACTCGCGGGACTCAAGCTCATAGCTAATCGGGCTCGCCACCGTGGGCGCTCTGAATGCAAACAGCGTCAGCGACCCCCCCACCACCAAGACTAAAAACACCAAGATGAAGAGTCCCCGTTCGGGGTCTGCGGCAAACGCGTGAACGGAAGTCAGCACGCCTGAACGCACCAAAAACGTACCGAGTAGAGACAACGAAAAGGCGGAGATCGCCAAAAGAACGGTCCACGACCTAAACAGCCCACGTTTTTCGGTCACCGCCAAACTGTGGATAAGCGCTGTCCCCACCAGCCAAGGCATGAAGGATGCATTTTCAACCGGATCCCAAAACCACCAGCCACCCCAACCTAATTCGTAATACGCCCACCAACTGCCCAGCATGATCCCCAGCGTTAGAAACGCCCAAGCAACATTGGTCCAGGGACGTGACCACCGTGCCCAAGATGCGTCCAAACGCCCACCGAGTAGTGCCGCCACGGCAAACGCAAACGGAACCGCCAAACCCACGTAACCCATGTAGAGCAGTGGTGGATGAATAATGAGCCCTGGATCCTGTAGCAATGGGTTTAGATCATTGCCCTCGGCAGCGACGCCTGGAAGTAATCGTTCAAAAGGATTCGATGTAAAGAGGGAAAACGCGATAAAACCAACACCGATCACTCCAAGGATGCTGAGCACGCGCGCCAGCACCACCAGCGGCAGTCCGCGACTGGCAAGCGATACTGCCAACGCCCAAGCACCTAGGATCCAGACCCAGAGCAAGAGTGAGCCCTCGTGGTTACCCCACACCGCAGAAAACTTATAGATCTGGGGTAGCAACGAGTTCGAGTTGCTCGCCACGACCTTGACCGAAAAATCATCTTGTAAAAAAACCACCACCAGACACACAAAAGCGATCGTCAAAAACACAAACAGACCGGCTGCAAGACTGGGCGCCATGTTCATCGCCCACCGCTGACCCTGCCATGCGCCGACCATGGGTACGACGGCAAGGAGTGACGCAAGGCAAAGCGCAATAATTAGTGCCAGTTGTCCGGCTTCAGGTATCACGGTTGCACCTCCGTAGCGCGAGCATTCTCAAGCGCCTCAGCAACTTCAGGGGGCATGTAGTTTTCATCGTGCTTTGCAAGCACTTCCGTCGCTGTCACGGTCCCATCTGGGCCCAAAAATCCGGTGGCAACAACCCCCTCACCCTCAGCGAATAAGTCAGGGAGAATGCCGTCGTACGATACCGTGATCACGTGGGCATAGTCCGTCACCGCAAAGCGGGTTTCCAAACGGTCGCTCGCCCGTTTGACACTGCCCTCGACCACCATCCCGCCGACACGAATCTGACGATCCATCGGCGCCTCACCCGCCGCAAGCTGTGACGGGGAGTAGAATAGATTAATGTTGCCGCTCAGTGCATAGGCGATGAGACCAATCGTGGCGCTGGATAACACCACGACGACCAAAGCCAAAATAAGTCGCTGTTTTCGCTTGGGGTGCATGGCTAGGAAGCATCCTTTTCATGAGCCTGTTTACGATCGAACTCTCGCTGGATCGTGCCCTGCATGGATCGGGTATTAATCACTGGGCGCACCATCATCACGAGAATCACGACGAACGTAATCGCGTAAGCGGCCCACACAAAACCGCCGTGCCCCCCCATTGTTAACGCTTCGGAAAACGAATCAAACTGCATGGCTAGGTCGTTATCCTTTTGATCAACCAATTTGACTGCGAATATTCAGACGTCAGTGACTGTTTGAGATTAAGCATCAGGAGCAGTGCGAACAGCGCGTAGAACGCCACGATCATGCCCAGCAACGGATACAGCATCGACGCATCAATAGCTGAGCTGCCCGTAAATTTAATCGATGCCGGCTGATGCAGCGAATACCACCAATCAACAGACTTGTAGATAATGGGAATATTGACGGTTCCAACCAAACTCAATATCGCGCAGGCGCGCGCGGCGATTGTTTTATTGTCATAGGCCTGAAACAGTGCGATGACACCCACGTACAAGAAAAATAAAATGAGCATCGATGTCACACGAGCATCCCACACCCACCAGGCCCCCCAAGTGGGCTTGCCCCAAATAGCACCGGTGATCAGCGCCACCGCAGTAAACGCCGCACCAATCGGTGCAGCCGCCCTCATTGCAAGATCGGCCAGTTTAATCCGCCAAACCAGGCTCACTAAACCCGCAAACGCCATAATGTAATAACCGGCCAGTGACACAACCGCAGCAGGCACATGAATATAAATAATTCGGTAAGAATCTCCCTGCTTATAGTCCGTTGGCGCGAACAACAAACCCCAAGCACTGCCGACGATCAATGCAACCGCGGTCAAGGGCAGTAACCAGGGAATCACCCGATCACAAAATCGGTAAACCCAAGGGGGGGATCCTAATTGATGAATAATGCGCCACATGAAATTAGTATATCCGTTTAACGTCAAAAATGGGGGGCATCAAAGCTCTAAAGACACTCTCAGCCCAGCGGCAATCGCCAGTGGTGCCAGCAGCAGTCCTCCAGTCACACCGGCGCCGAGAAAGGCCAGCGCAACCGCGGGGTCACCTGAGTGCAGCGCCTCGTCGAGTGCACGTGTGCCCGCAATGAGCACCGGTATATACAACGGCAAAATCAGCAGGGCGAGCAATATGCCACCCCTGCGTACGCCGACGGTGAGTGCGGCGCCGACCGCACCCAGCAGTAACATAATGGCAGTCCCCATCAATAAACTTGCCACCAAAACGGGCGCGGCTGACACAGGCAAACCCAACATCATTCCAAATAGTGGCGCGGCGAGACTCAGCACGAGTCCGCCCGTCATCCACGCGGCCAGGAGTTGGGGTATGACCGACAACGCAAGCGGCGTGCTGGCCATCGCCAATTGCTCCAGACTGCCGTCTTCAAAATCGTCGACGAATAACCGCATGCAAATCATGAGATTCGCCAGTAAAGCCACAACCCACAAAATACCGGGAGCTAACAACGCCAGTCGCTCAGGATCCGGCCCCAACCCCAGGGGAAATAAAATGACGACCAGCAAAAAGAAGAGCAGCGGATTTACGATCTCGCTGGGAGAGGCAAACTGCAAACGGACATGTCGAGCGGTTTGGCCTCTTAAATATTGAAGAATATCGATGCCCGATTGATCAGCCACCGCAGTAGTGCTCCAAATTCAACACTTTAAGCTCATCACCGAGAGCAGCCGACTGGTGACTCGTGAATACGACTGCGCCACCCTTGCAAGCGTGCTCCAAAAAACGCGCTTCCAAAGCTTTGACACCCTGCACATCGAGTGCGGTAAAGGGCTCGTCAAGCAGCCAAAGGCGGGGCGAGGGTAGGAAAAGCCTCGCGAGGGCCACTCGTCGCTTTTGGCCTGCCGACAGACGAGCTGTCTGAACATCGGCGTGACCAAGAACCCCTACAGCTTCAAGCGCTGTATCGATCGCCAAGTCGCTTGGCACATTCAACCCAGACGGGTGTGTCATCAAGTTTTGTCTTGGCGTCAACGCGCCTTTTAATGCGGCAGAATGACCGCTGTAGAGTACATCCTCGCACCGTTCCAGCCGCCCAAAAACTTCGATACGCGCAAGCCGAGCAAAGGCCCGAAGTAGCGAAGTTTTTCCAACACCATTTCCTCCCGCAAGCTGCCAAATATCGCCCTGACTCACCGATAGACTCACATTACTGAGCAAGGTCCGCACCCCCTTTTGAACAGAGAGCTCATGGGCCATTAGCAAGGGTTCAGTCACAATGACACCGTTTTGATAATCGGTAGGATCGCGTCACTCATTGCTTCTCGCTCGACGCTTAAGGTCTCAAAATCAAACAACTCGCGGTCGGCAAGTTGCGATGGCGCAACATTGCGGATTGACTTGAATATCGTCTCTGTCCGTCCTGGGTACTGCCGCTCCCAATCACGAAGCATGCGTTTCACTTCAGCACGCTGCAAGTTCTCCTGAGAACCACATAAGTTACACGGAATAATCGGATACGCCTCGTACGATGCGTAGGCTTCAATGTCGGTCTCTTTGCAGTACGCCAACGGACGGATAACCACATTCTTCCGGTCATCACTGAGCAACTTCGGAGGCATGGCCTTGAGCTTGCCGCCAAAGAACATATTGAGGAAGAGTGTTTCCACAATGTCATCACGATGGTGCCCCAGTGCGATTTTATGCGCACCAATGCTCTCCGCAAAACCATACAATGTGCCTCGGCGCAGCCTACTGCAAAGCCCACAGGTGGTTTTACCTTCGGGAATCACCGAGCGCACAACACTGTAGGTATCCCGCTCCAGAACATAATAGGCGACGCCCATTGACTCGAGGTATTCAGGAAGAATCTCTTCAGGAAAATCAGGCTGCTTCTGGTCTAGGTTGACTGCAATAATTTCAAACTCAATCGGCGCGCTGCGCTGCAACTGCAAAAGAATATCGAGCATTGTGTAGGAGTCTTTGCCGCCCGAGAGACACACCATGACGCGATCGCCCTCTTCGATCATGTTGTAGTCTGCGATCGCTTGTCCCACTAATCGGCGCAAGCGTTTTCGCACCTTATTGTGGCTATAGGACAACTTGCGGTTGTCAGCGGCAAGGGGCTGATGCTCACGGGGTGCGGCGTCTACTGCCAATTTGGAGGTTTGACTCATGCTCTGATCACAAATCTAAAACGCGGATGATAGTTCTAGGCGGTTGCCGAAGCAAAATTACTGACCTGAATAAACATAATACCTGCGTAAAACGCACTTGCAGTTTGCTCATGAGAGGATGAAAATCCGCGTCGCACTGTTCCCAACACCCGAATTATCAGGAGATACCCATGAAGACACCCGTTACGGTCACTGTCACAGGCGCAGCTGGTCAAATTGGTTACGCGCTACTTTTCCGCATTGCCTCAGGCGCGATGTTGGGCGACGACCAACCAGTAAGGCTCAATCTTTTGGATATCACCCCTGCCCTCGATGCGCTAGAGGGGGTGCGAATGGAACTCGACGACTGCGCCTTTCCTTTACTTGCGGGTATAACGTGCAGCGATGATCCCAACGTCGCCTTCGCCGACACCGATTACGCGCTCTTAGTGGGCGCACGACCGCGCGGCCCAGGCATGGAAAGAAAAGACCTCTTAGAAGCGAACGCCGCAATTTTTTCAGCGCAGGGTCAGGCCATGAACGCGGTGGCGAGTCGCAATATTAAAGTATTGGTGGTGGGCAATCCTGCGAACACAAATGCGCTAATCGCAATGCATAATGCGCCCGATATCGCAGGCACTCAGTTCACGGCGATGACGCGACTCGACCACAACCGAGCGATCACGCAGATTGCACAGAAGACTGGGACACGAACGACAGACGTGACCCACATGACTATTTGGGGCAACCACTCGGCAACGCAGTACCCCGACCTTTACAACACACGCATCGACGGTAAGTCCGCGATCGACTTAGTGGATCAGACCTGGTTCGAAGACACGTTCATCCCTACCGTGCAACAGCGCGGCGCTGCGATTATTAAGGCGCGAGGGGCGTCGTCAGCCGCATCGGCCGCAAACGCCGCCATTGATCACATGCGCACCTGGGCGTTGGGAACTGCTGAAAATGATTGGACGTCTATGGGTGTACTTTCTACCGGCGCGTATGGCGTGCCAGAAGGTTTGATTTACTCGTTTCCGTGCGTCTGTAAAGACGGCGTCTACCACGTCGTTGAGGGCGTTGAAATCAACGAATTCAGTCGCGCAAGAATGGAGGCGACCGCCCAAGAGCTCAGTGAGGAACGCGACGCGGTTCGTCACCTACTCGGGTAAAGTCCAAGGTGTCCGGGAGTGCACGTTAGAGCTCCCGGAGCACCTTCAGTGGAGGTGCAGACACCACCCGACGACAGGCAAAGGTTCCCAGTCCACCAATGATGATCGCCCCCAAACCAATACCCATGGGCCACAAAATCCACTGCACTTGGTAGTCAAGTTCTAGCATTTGCGTTTGAAGCGCCCAGCCCGCAGCTTCCGATCCCAAAATCGCCAACACCCCGGCGAGCGCCCCCATTGCAGTAAACTCGATGGCAACTGCGCCCAAGAGCGTCCCACGACCGGCACCCAGCGCCCTCAAAATAGCGCTTTCATGAAGACGCTCATCGACGCTGGCGCTCACACCGGCAATCAACACTAAGGCCCCTGCGACGAGGATGACAATTAATACTAGCTCAATGGCCTGACTGACTTGATCGATAATCGTTTTGATTTCAGCGATCGCCACATCCAGTTCTATGATGGTCAGCGTCGGTATGAGATCGAGCAGCTCTCCCACGCGGCGCTTCTCGTCGGGTTCCAGGTAAAAGCTGGTGAACAACATGTTGGGGAACTTCAGTAGTAATTGATCCGGGAAGATCACGAAGAAGTTGGGCTGCATTGACTCCCAATTGACCTTACGAATGCTGGCCACCTCGACTGAGAACTCGTCAGCCGCAATGCGAATGGTGAGCTGATCACCCACCCTCGCGCCGATACCTTGTGCAAACCTGTCCTCCAAAGACACCAGTGCAGCATCCGTGCCTGCGCTCCACCACGCGCCTTCGACAATCTCGTTTCCCTCAGGTGCAGTATCGGTCGATGTAAAATTAGCCTCGCGCTGGCGCGCCCCACCCTCTGCAGAATCGCGATCAGGTAAGGGCGCATCATTAACCGCCATAACCCGTCCTCTTGCGGCGGGATACAACTCACCCACTTCGATCTCTCTTTCGCTAAAAAATGTCAGCAGTCGCGCCTCATCAGAGGGCGACACGTTAAGCACGAAGTGATTGGGCGTACCCTCTGGAATCTGCAACCGCCACTGGTCAAGGAGGCTTGTTCGCACCGCGGTTAACACCAACAACAGCATAATTGCGATACCGAATATGACGACTTGAAACGCACTGGAGTTCCCTCTGCGCTGCATGCCGGCCAGTGCAAGCCGCCAGACGCTGCCTGCGTTACTTCCAATCTGACGCGTTCCACCGAGTAAACCATGGGCCACGAAAAAACCCAGACCGACCGTGATCGCAACGGCGCCGAGTAACGCTGCGGTTAATTGCAGGTCGCTGCTGTACCACAGCATCAAGAGTCCGAGCGAGGCCGCACCCAACAGCAAATCGAGTGCACGCGTCGAATTGGCAATGGTCGTCTCTCGACGAATGACGCGCAATGGTGAGACGCCACCGAGTCGCGCAAGCGGCGGCCAGGCAAAAAACCCGACGCAAACCAGTGCTGTGACAGCACCCGTTAGGTAAGGCGTGACGCCAATGCGATTGATTTCACCGGGCAGCTGATCCGCCAGGGCGTTGAACATTGCGCTTTGTGCCAGCCAACCGATGCCGCTTCCCAATGCAATAGAAAGGAGGCCAAGCCAGGTGAGGCTCAACGCGTAGAGCTGCTGGATGGTGCGTTTGGTGGCGCCGAGACTTTTCATGACGGCCACTTGATCGGTATGACGCTCGCCGAATCGTCGAGCAGCCACTAAAATCGCCGCAGCCGCCAGCATTACGCCCAAGCTACCTGCGAGCAGCAGAAATCCTCTGGCCCGCTCCAGTGTCGCGCCAATACCCGGCTGTGACTCGTCCACACTCAGTAGTCGCTGTCCTTGGGTGAGCTGCGGATCAACCCAGTCTCGAAACGCTTCAAGCTGATTTGACGAGCCGGCAACAAGTAAGCGATAGGTTACGCGGCTTCCCGGTTGCACAATACCGGTGGCGTCCAAATCCGCTGAATTCATGACCAGCCTTGGCCCGTAACCAAAAAATCCACTCGTTGAGTCGGGCTCGCTGAGCAAGGTTCCGGCTACGGTCAACGTGGCGTCACCCACATAGACGGCGTCTCCGGCAGCAACCCGCAACTGTTGGACCAAGCGCGGCGCAAGAAACACACTGCCAGGCGCCGGGATCCGACTCGACAGCTGCGGTGAGCCGACGTCTACCGAGAGTGACCCTCTAAGCGGATAGTCGCCCCCCACCGCTTTAACCGACGCCAAAAACATTTCATCGTTGTCTGAAATCACCATGGATGAAAATGTGACAGTCTCGCCCTGCTGCAAGCCCTCGGTGTCGACCTTCGTACGCCATTCCAAGGGGACAGGCTTGGCGCTCGAAACCACTAAATCCGCGGCTAAAAAACTGGCTGACTCACGTTCCAAATTAAACTGCAGGCGATTGACAAAACCGCTGATGGCAACGACCACCGTGACCGCCAGCAATAGCGCGCTAAAAAGAACACCGAGCTCACCGCCTCGCCAGTCACGAAGCAGCAACCTAAAAGAAGCGGCAACGGGTGATTTCATAAAGCCTCTTCTAAGTGCCCGGCGGTCATAGTGAATTTCCGCTGGCAGCGATCTGCCAAACCGTTGTCATGGGTCACCAAGACGAGAGTGGTCCCCTCCTCTTCGTTGAGCCCAAACAAGAGTTCAATCACGTTAGCGCCCGTTGCGGTGTCGAGATTGCCCGTCGGCTCATCGGCGAACAAAATGACGGGCTGCGAAGCGAAGGCGCGCGCTATGGCAACACGTTGTTGCTCACCACCGGAAAGTGTTCTGGGGTAATGATGCAAGCGCTCACCCAGACCCACGCGGGAAAGAAACTCCTCAGACTTTTCACGCGCATGCTCAATGCCTGCAAGCTCGAGCGGCAGCATCACGTTCTCGAGCGCCGTCAGTGCGGGCAGTAACTGGAAACTTTGAAACACAAAACCCACCTTCTGACTGCGCAGTGTTGCCCGCTGATCCTCGTCCAAATTCACAATATTGATGCCATCGAGTGAAATCATGCCCCCACTCGGCGTATCAAGACCCGCAAGCAGCCCCAACAACGTCGACTTTCCAGATCCCGACGCACCGACAATGGCGGCCGTCTCACCCTGCTTGATTTCCAGCTCGATCCCTCGCAGGATTTCAAGTTCGGACTCCGCCGTGCTGACTCGTTTACTTAACTGGGATGTTTTGATCATGCGTTACTACCTCTGGCATCACTTACGAAATCGTCTTGGCGTTGGATTGGTACTGTTGCTTCTAACCAGTGCAAGCCACTCGATTGAAGGAACAGCCCCAAAGGTTCTGGTGCTTGGTGACAGTCTGAGCGCGGCCTACGGGATGAACATGGAGCAGGGTTGGGTTCACTTGCTGGCACAAAAACTCAAAGCACGTGCATCCCAGTCAACCGTCGTCAACGCCAGCATTTCAGGTGACACGACCGGCGGGGGTGCACGAAGACTACCCGCACTGCTCAAGGAACACGAGCCGACGCTCGTGATTATAGAGCTTGGTGGCAACGACGGTCTCCGCGCCTACCCCATTAAGCAAATGCGTACACATTTAACCGAGATGACCCGCGCCTCCAAAAATGCCAACGCAAAAGTTCTTCTGCTCGCAGCCGAAGCGCCTCCGAATTTAGGACGCCGCTACACCACGATGTTCAGAGACAGCTATGCACAGGTCGCACAGCAAGACGACGTCGCCGTGTTGCCATTTATTGTCGAGCATATCTTTCTATCTGAGCAGCTAATGCAGCGCGACGGGACTCACCCTAATGCCGAAGCACAACCGCTACTTCTGGACGTGGTCTGGCCAACACTGATCGCATTACTCGGAGACTTATCCAATGAATGATGCCCGACCGATCCGTGATGCGGTTGAAACCGTCATTTTTGGCACCGAAACTCGGGGCGGAAACGTATTCGACATTGCGCTTCTCCTCACAATTCTCGCAAGCGTTGCTGTGGTCATGTTCGACTCAATGGCTGCATATCACGCAACCTATGGTGATTTATTTCGAGTGTTAGAGCTCGGTTTTACCCTTGTTTTTGCCATTGAGTATCTGACCCGTCTCTGGTGCACACGCAACCCCATGGCCTATGCCATTAGCTTTTGGGGTGTCGTCGATCTATTGGCCATATTGCCGACCTTTCTCACCCTGTTCGTCCCTGAGGCGTCGTCGCTGATCGTTATCCGGCTGCTGCGTGTCTTGCGCGTCTTTCGGATTCTTCATCTCTTTGAACTGCACGAGGAATACATCGAGATCATTGGCGTGCTTCGAGCCACCTCTCGCTCGATTTTGGTGTTTTTCTCACTGGTCATGGTCACTGTTGTGGTCTTCGGGTGCCTTCTCTACGTGATAGATGGTCCTGAACATGGTTTTGTCAGCATCCCAATGAGTATTTACTGGGCCGTCGTGACGATTACGACCGTGGGTTACGGCGACGTGGTTCCTGGGACACCCATGGGACGATTTATCGCATCAATTGGTATTTTGGTGGGTTATTCTATTCTTGCCGTGCCGACGGCCATCATAACCAGTAAACTGTGGGAGAGATTGGGGTCCCGACGAGCCTCACAAGTCCTTGCGTGGAATTGCCATGTCTGTGCGGGCGCTGACCATGCGCTTGATGCACGCTTTTGCAAGCACTGTGGCGCTGAAATGGAAATCCCCGACGAACTGAGAGAGCAGAAACCGATACTCCCGTGACTGAGCAGCCGATCGACATTTTTTCACATCGCAAATACTGGGCGGAATGCTTTGGGCCTGCTCCGTGGCTCCCGATGTCGCGGGCGGAAATGGATCAGCTGGGCTGGGACAGTTGCGACATCATCATCATTACGGGCGATGCCTACATCGATCACCCAAGCTTTGGCATGGCCGTTATCGGTCGGGTACTCGAAGCCCAGGGTTTTCGCGTAGGCATCATTTCACAGCCCGATTGGCGAAGCGCTGACGCCTTTAAAGCGCTCGGCAAACCGAACCTGTTCTTCGGCGTCGCCGCGGGCAACATGGACTCGATGATCAATCACTACACCGCCGACCGCAAACGGCGTAATGACGACGCCTACACCGCGGGCGATATTGCGGGAAAACGACCAGATCGCGCGGTGACGGTTTACAGTCAGCGAGCCAGAGAGGCCTACAGAGACGTACCTTTGGTCATTGGTGGCATCGAAGCCAGCCTCAGACGCATGGCGCACTACGACTATTGGAGTGACAAGGTAAAAAGGTCCGTGCTGGTTGACAGCAAAGCCGACATTTTACTTTACGGCAACGCTGAGCGCGCGATCGTCGATCTCGCACATGGATTGGCTCAAGGAAAGACAATAGACGACCTTAAAGGTCTACGTGGCACGGCGTTCATAACGTCGGAGGCGCTACCTGGGTACCGTGTTATTGACTCCACCTCAGTGGATGAACCGGGCAAGGTGGACAAGCTACTGAACCCGTATCAAGGCATGGAACCGGAGGTCTGCGACTCTGAAGCTGAAAACGCCGTCTCAAAGGATGTGCTGGAGGCGCAACCCGTGTCACTCATGGCAAGCAGCAATCCCACCGCCGATGTAATTCGCTTGCCCAGCTTTGACGCGGTGAAAGATGATCCAGTCCTGTATGCCCATACCGCTCGGGTGATGCATAAGGAAACTAACCCTCACAATGCCCTGGCACTTATACAGGCGCACGGGGAACGACACGTTTGGTTTAATCCGCCACCCATTCCGCTCTCTACACCCGAGCTCGACTGGGTGTTTGAGCAGCCTTACCAGCGCCGCCCTCACCCGGCATACGGTGACCATAAAATACCGGCGCTCGAGATGATTCAGCACTCGGTCAACATTATGCGCGGGTGCTTTGGAGGCTGTACTTTTTGTTCGATTACCGAACACGAAGGCAGGATCATTCAAAACCGTTCCGAAGACTCTATCGTGCGCGAGATTGAAAAAATCCGGGACACGAGCCCTAGCTTTACCGGTGTTATTTCCGACCTTGGAGGCCCCACAGCGAACATGTGGCGTCTGGCCTGTAAGAGTGAGGAGATTGAAGCCAAATGCCGCAAGCTCAGTTGCGTTTTCCCCGGTATCTGTAAAAACCTGAATACTGATCAAACCCCTTTGGTGGACCTCTATCGCCGAGCCAGAACAATTCCCGGGGTCAAGAAAGTACTGATCGCATCAGGTCTTCGGTACGACCTCGCCGTCGAGACGCCCGAGTACGTGAAGGAACTCGTCACGCACCACGTGGGCGGCTACCTCAAAATTGCGCCCGAGCACACCGAAGACGGTCCGCTTGATCAAATGATGAAACCGGGCATTGGGACTTACGATCGGTTTAAGCAGTTGTTTGATAAGTATTCGAAAGCTGCGGGAAAAAAGCAGTACCTCATTCCCTACTTTATTGCGGCGCACCCGGGGACGACGGACAACGACATGGTCAATCTCGCGCTCTGGCTGAAACAAAATAAGTTCAGAGCCGATCAAGTTCAGACGTTTTATCCGTCGCCCATGGCGCTCGCCACTGCGATGTATCACAGCGAAAAAAACCCGCTCAAAAAAGTCAGTCGTGACAGCAAAAGTGTCCCTTCAGTGCGCAGTATCAAGCAGCGAAGACTTCACAAAGCGTTTTTACGCTACCACGATCCTGACAACTGGCCTGCCTTGCGCGAGGCCCTGAAAAAAATTGGCCGCAGAGACCTGATTGGTAACGGTCCGATGCACCTCGTGCCCAGCCGGCAACCTCCAAAGCGCCATCGCTTGGTGACAACCCGCGGAACGACGGCGTTTCGGACCAAGCATACGCGGCAAACCTGAGGGGCTTCACACCCAATTAAAGTGTCTTTTTTATCGCGCACTTGCTACTGTTTGCCTCAGATAACAAACAACAAACAACAAACAACAAACAACAGGAACGACTATGCATTTTCCCAAGCAAACTCTGGTCATGATGACGGCATTCGCTATTAGTGGCGGCGCCGTAGCACAAAGTCCGATGGAGGAGGTCGTCGTAACGGCCACCAAACGCGCTGAGTCGCTGCAAGACGTGCCACTATCAGTGAGCGTTATTGAAGCACAGACAATCGAGCGTGCAGAGATTAGAGATCTTATCGATCTACAATCGGTCGTGCCGTCGTTACGGGTGCCCCAATTCCAAAATTCCACTCAAACCAACTTTGTTATTCGAGGCTTTGGTAACGGTGCTAACAATCCAGGTATTGAGCCATCGGTCGCCGTATTCATCGACGGAGTTTATCGCAGTCGCTCACTTGCTCGCATCGCAGATCTACCCAACATTCAGCAGATAGAGGTCCTAAGAGGACCACAGAGCACGCTCTACGGTAAAAACGCCTCGGCCGGTGTCATTTCAATCACAACGCGAAAGCCCGAGTTTGAGACCAGTGGGAACATGGAAGTTGGTGTCGGCAGTTGGAACCAAAAATCGCTTCGCGGATATGTGACAGGCCCAATCTCAGATAATGTCGCTTATAGCTTTGGTGGAAGTATGCTCAAGCGCGATGGCTTTTTCGACAACCCCGTACTGGGAAACAAGCAAAATGAGCGTGACCGCTGGTCTCTGCGAGGTGAGTTGTTATTCACACCCGGAGATGAAACAGAAGTTCGAATCATGTACGACTACGATGAAATGGACGAGGTGTGTTGTGGTACCGCCAACATCATTAACGGACCTGCAGGAGGCGCTCTCGCCTTTCTTTCAGCAATTCCAGGTACGGCATACGACGCAGAACAACCCTTCTCATTCACGACTTATGGGAACGTTGATCCTATCAATCGGGCCGAGAACTCGGGTTTAACAATTGACTTGCGCACAACCTGGGGGGATCTGGACGTCCGGTCTGTAACGGGATACCGCGATTCGTATTCCGATCAGCCACAAGCCGACATTGATTACACCGCAGCAGACGCCATCGGCAACCAGATCTACACCACAGACATTCAGACCTTCACTCAGGAAGTCCGCATCAGTGGCGACACCGACAATATGGACTGGATGTTGGGTGGCTTTTATTTTGACGAAAGCATCGACTTCTTGAGTGGAATCGAATTTGGTTCACAGTGGCGAAACTACGCCGGCCTCCTTGCCGGTGGTGCCGACAACATAAATGGCCTGGAGGCACTCCTCGGCTATGCGCCAGGGTCCTTTTTTACCCCGGGTACGGGCGTGCTCGAAACAGCGAGTCAGGATAACGAGACATTTTCTGTATTTGGTCAAATGACGTTCACATTGAGCGATCGTACTGACCTTACCTTAGGACTAAACTACCTGCAGGATGACAAACAGATTACGCTGACGCAGGAGAATAGTGATATTTTCTCCAACCTAAGTCTGGCCGGTGCTGATGGTGTGACCGCGTTAACGAACCTCGCCTATACCGGCGGCCTCGCGGCTATTGGTATTCCAGCACTCACCGACCCCACCGATCTGGCGTATTTGCAGCTCGTTTCTGGAACGGCACAAGCTCTCGCACCGACAGCCAATAACCCGTTCCTCGGTTTCCAAGCACTGCAGTTTCTGCCACAAATGCTCGGCATTCCAAACGCAGCGGAGCCTGGAACGTCGGATGACAGCAAGTCTACGTACACTCTGAGCTTATCGCATGCATTCAGCGACGACCTCAACGCGTATGCGACGTTTGCAACAGGCTACAAAGCCACATCGTGGAATCTGTCGCGTGACACGCGGCCCACGCAGGGCGAGTACAACAGTCTTGTCTCTTCCGGTGCTGCGCTCCCGAATAATCTCACCATCGGTACGCGACTTGCGGGTCCTGAGGAGGCAGAAGTCTTCGAAATCGGTATCAAGTACAGCGCTGACTGGGGCTATATCAACGCCGCTATTTTTGATCAAACCATCGAAGGCTTTCAATCAAACGCCTTCACAGGATCGGGCTTTAATCTGACCAATGCGGGTAAGTCTTCGGTTGATGGCATCGAAATTGATATGATGGTGCGCCCAACCGATAATTTATCCATCGCACTGGCCGCGACAATTCTCGACCCCATTTACGATGACTTCAAAAACGCGTCGCTCAATGGTCAGCCAGCAGATTTCACCGGACTTCAACCCGCCGGCATTCACGAGCGTAGCTTTAGCGTTATCACCACCTACGATTTTACCCTTGCAGGGTGGGACGGCTTCATTCAGGCCGATTACCAATTCGATAGCGAAATCGATATAAACGGTGGCGGTGACTTGTCGGATAGCAACCTGGCTCTGGAGGAGCGTGGAAGTCGAACGCGTGAAGTCAGTATGTTTAATGCCAGTGTTGGATTTGAAAAAGACGATTGGCAGATTCGTTTCTGGGGCCGTAATCTGAATGATGATCAGTGGCTAATCACCGTTTTTCCATCGGTTGCTCAGACAGGAAGCGCGACTGGCTATCCCAACCAGCCTCGCTCGTACGGAGCAACGCTGCGTCGGACATTCTAAACTCAATGCGTAATGGCTAGCTTAGTCTAGGCATTGCTCGATGAACGCCCCGAGCAGAGTGAACTCCTGCTTCCGGGGCGTTTTTTTACGCCACATTAATCCAATCTGTCGGCCTACGTCGGACTCATCAAACGCGCGAAGCTGCAAATCTGTTCCCTCGGTAATACCCGCATCCGTTGCCATTTTGGGCAGCAAGGTCGTTCCGATTCCATTAGCGACCATTTGTACAATCGTGGTGAGACTCGTCGCCTGATAAGGCATGCTGATGTCACCCGCCCTAAGTTTGCAAGCCTCTAGCGCATGATCCCTCAGGCAGTGCCCCTCCTCCAGAAGCAGCATCTCAGCGCCATGAAGATCTTGAGTTTTAAGCGTCGCACCGGTCATCAGGGGTGAGCTCGCTAATGCGGCAAGGTAAAAGGGATCGTCAAACAGCGTCAGGGTGTCTGTGTGTTCTGCTGGAAACGGTAAGGCGAGTAAGAGCACGTCAAGCTCACCGAGCTGCAAGGCGTTGACCAATGCATTCGAAAGGTCCTCACGAACAAAAAATTTGCAGGCGGGATGCTCAGCGCGCATTGCCTTTAACATCGTCGGTAACACAAACGGCGCAACCGTTGGGATAACGCCCATTCGAATCGTTCCCTGAAACGGCTCTTTCGATGCCTCACATAAAGCCACAACATCGTTAACGTCGGTTAGGATGCCGCGTGAACGATTCACGACATCATTACCCAGCGCGGTCAGCAGCACCGATCGATTATTGCGCTCAACTAAGCTTGCTGATAACGCATCCTCGAGCTCTACAATGGACGCACTCAACGTACTTTGACTCACGTGACACGCCTTTGCTGCCTGCCCGAAGTGTTGGTGCTCCGCAACGGCACAAAGGTACTTCAACTGCTTCAGTGTAGGCTGACGTGACACACGGACTCCATCGGTCTTGTCGAACATTTGTCCTGTATACGATCGAAAAAAACGATTGGTTTTATCAGCTTTTTTTGGAACCAAATTGCCCTCAAGTGGGTATAGTAATCAGGCTGTCGTCGACTCGGCGGCGTCATGACGTCACAAGATCAATTAGGGAGTAATAAGCAATGGAACTGAAAGGTAGCGAAACCGAACAGAACCTGAAAGACGCCTTCGCAGGCGAGTCTCAAGCCAATCGTCGTTATCTCTACTTCGCCTCAAAGGCTGACGTAGAGGGCTACAACGATGTCGCAGCCGTATTCCGCTCAACTGCAGAGGGCGAAACGGGCCACGCGCACGGGCACCTGGAATACCTCGAAGCCGTCGGTGATCCAGCAACAGGTCTACCCATGGGTGACACCGTCAAGAACTTAGAAGCGTCAATCGCAGGCGAAACACACGAGTACACAGACATGTACCCGGGTATGGCGAAAACGGCACGTGATGAAGAGTTTGACGAAATTGCGGATTGGTTCGAAACACTGGCAAAGGCCGAGCGCAGTCACGCTAACCGTTTCCAGAAAGCACTCGACAACCTCGACGCCTGATCCTCAGTCGCTGAGTACAGGGGGGTCTATCGGCCCCCTTTTTAGTTCTAATAGACCTATCAGAGGTAAACACAGATGCGCGAAGGCAGCGTTGAAGCACCGACACGTCACCCCATTGAGTGGAAGACGGACGATTTTTGGAATCGCGATTCTCTGAATGATGAACTGGCGCGTGTCTACGACGTTTGTCACGGATGCCGGCGTTGTGTCAGTTTGTGTGACTCGTTTCCGACGATGTTCGACCTCATCGATGAGTCCGAGACACTCGAAGTCGACGGTGTCGCGGTAGAGGATTACGGCAAAGTGGTCGATCAGTGCTACATGTGTGATCTGTGCTACCTCACCAAGTGCCCGTATGTGCCTCCGCACGAGTTCAATATAGACTTTCCGCACCTCATGTTGCGGGCAAAAGCTCAAAACTTTAAAGACAACGGCGCAAACTTACGCGACAAAGTACTCACTTCGACAGATGCGTTGATGAGTAGCGTTGCATTAATTCCACTCGTTGACGTGACCGCAAACGCACTGAATAAAAACGCCACATTTCGGAAGGCGCTTGAGCAGACCTTTGACATCGCCGCTGAAGCTCCGCTTCCCGAAATCCACCGCAACACACTGATCAAACGCGCAAAGAAACTGGTGAGGCATATTGAGGCGACCCCTGTGGGTGCGACTCAAGGGAAATTGGCCCTCTATGCGACGTGTTACGGCAACTACAGCAGCCCGACCATTGGTGAAGACTTTATCAAGGTATTCCAGCACAACGATATCAGTATCGACGTGATTCCAAAGGAAAAGTGCTGCGGCATGCCCAAGCTAGAGCTGGGTGATCTTGACGCGGTAGAAGCGCTCAAAGAAGCTAATATTCCCTTACTTGCGCGTCTTGTGGACGAGGGCTACGACCTTACGGCACCGATTCCGTCGTGCGTACTGATGTACAAACAAGAACTCCCTCTAATGTTCCCAGACGATCCGGACGTCCTAAAGGTCAAGAACGCGTTTTATGATCCTTTTGAATACTTGTGGCTCCGTCACAAGGGCGAGGCGCTCAAGACGGACTTTGCGGAGAGCCTGGGTAACATTGCCTACCAGGTCGCATGCCACCAGCGTGTTCAAAATATTGGGCTTAAGACACGAGACGTCCTGTCACTGATCGAGGAAACGACGGTCATCGCACACGAGCGATGCTCAGGTCACGATGGGACTTATGCAGTGAAGAAGGAAACCCGTGACAAGTCCGTTAAAATTGCACGGCCAACCGTCCGTAAGGTGAACGATCAGAAACCTGATCACTTCATCTCAGATTGCCCCATGGCGGGCGAACACATCGCCCACCTTGCTGACAGCGTTGATAGCGCACAACACCCAATGACGCTTCTGCGCATGGCGTACGGTCTTAATTAAACAAGGAGATTATTAATGCCACACCTGACACGCGGCGATCTATGGTCGCTAGAAAAATATTCTGAGCAACGTGACTCATTTCGCACGGAGGTTCTAGCGCATAAGCGGAATCGTCAATTATCGCTAGGTGAGAATGCGCGCATTTACTTTGAGGACACCCTCACGATCCGTTATCAGATCCAAGAAATGCTGCGCATTGAAAAGGTATTCGATGTCGCGGGTATTGAAGAAGAGCTTGCGGCGTATAACCCGCTCATTCCCGACGGTACGAACTGGAAAGCGACTTTTATGATCGAGTTTGGCGATCCCGAAGTGAGAGCCCAGCGACTGCGAGAAATGCGGGGAATTGAGAACTGTATTAACCTCGAAATTGAGGGACATGGCGTCGTTCAGGTCATTGCCGATGAGGACCTAGAACGCGAGACAGAGGAGAAAACCTCGGCCGTTCACTTTATGCGGTTTGAGCTCAATAGCGGACAAATTGCCGCGCTTAAAAACGGTGCTCCACTGTTTGCAAGCGTTGAACACGCAGCGTATCCCGTTGCTCGTTTTGAAGTCTCGCAGATCACGCGAGATGCGCTGACCAAAGATCTGTCTCTGGTCGCACACTAAAGCACGGGATTAGGGGCCGGCTCGGCCCCCAATCTCGCGTTCAATAACGCCTCACAGACTCAAACGCGCGGTCTGCGCGAAACGGCTCCAGCACTGGTGCTCGTTGCCCCGTCAACAGTTCTTCGGCGACCAATTCACCCACAATCGCAGCCAGCGACACGCCGCTGTGCATCACGGCAACATACGCGTTTGGATCGACCGGGCTGGGACCGATGACGGGGTGCCCGTCCAGAGGCAACGGCCGCCAGCCAATAATCACCTCCTCGACATTAACCTCAGGAAGGTCGGTTATGTACTTTTTCGCCAGTGTCATCAGTCGCTGTGCGTGCTGGTTTGCGGTAGCCCCGCTGGGGAAGCGAGTGGGACGAGCTGTCAACCGTACTTTGTGCGCAGCATTGTCAGGTGCGCCCTCTTGCTCGCCAAGGACGAGGCGTCCGTCCAGTCGCTGGTGAATGTGAATTCCCGGTGCGACCACTATGTGACTCAGTAAGGGGGGTATAGGTTGCGTGACAACGATGACGCCAGGGGTTGAGCGTTGAGGCACGTCAAATCCCGCGAATGTGCGTATCGCGCTCGGATCCGCCCCTGTCGCGAGAACAAAACGATCGACAGCAATGTCGCCGCAGGACGTGCCCAAGATTTTTTGCCTTTGATCTTCGGACGTCTCATCAACACGCAGCACCTCGCAGTGCTCGATCACACGAGCGCCATAATTTTTTGCCTCATTGACGAGAAGTTGTGAGACTAAAACAGGGTCCAGCGCCCCGTCTCGCGGCGATAATGCCACGCGGCCTGCCCCCCCAAAGGCAACCCTAGGCTCAAGTGTCGATGCCTCTAATTCGGTCAACATTCTCGCGGGCTCGCCCCATGTTTGTTGCTCCTGAACGTCGCGAGCCAATCGATCTTGCCGCTCCGGTGCCGCGAACCACTCCAGAGAGCCACCCCATTTAACCGGCAAATCAACTGCTCGTTGCAGTCGATACCAAGCGTCCACACCCATTTGATTGAGCGCGTGATAGGACTCTGGCTGCTTCGCCCAAGACGCATTAATCCAAGCGAAAGTGCCATGGCTCGACGCACTCGCAACGGTGTTTCTATCCAACACAGTGACATCAAGCCCCCGTTTCGCCAGATGGTACGCAATCGCACTCCCCACAATACCGGCACCCACCACCGCGATACGAGTCTTTGGGCGCATCGCCTCAAGCGCCCACACCTTGCTGGCCATCGGCATGAGCGATGCCGAGACGAGCCATCGGTTAAGTTGACGACGCTGTATCTGTTTTGAATCTTTCATCTTGCTCTCCTCTAAAGCCCGAACCGCAGAATTGCGCTCCTTAAATATCGCCTCGCTTTCACCCGCAGTCGTCTCTTAAGCACATCCTCTCCTTCATGGGTGTTATAACTTGGACAGGACTTCAAGGAGAAGCCCCGACGTGTAGAAGTTAACATCGCGGTTGCGCTACCCTAGGCGCCCCTCATAAGCAGTCGGTTAACCATGACACTTGTAGTCTTTGATATGGATGGAACGCTATTGGATGCTCAGTCCAGAATATCGCCCTTCACAAGTGAAACGTTGGCACTTCTGCGTAAAAACAATATCGCCTATACGATCGCAACCGGTCGGACACTTCAAGCCGCGTTATCGCCCCTGACACATGACGCGTTCAACCGCTCCATGGTCTTAAAAAATGGCGCCGTTATTTGGGAGCCCTCCTCTCAGCGTTACAGTCATCATCACCTCCTCACGCCGAACGAAGTCCTTGAGGTGTTAGGCGCATTCACAATGCAGGACTTAACCCCTTTTGTCTTTTCACTGGAGTCCGGAGAGCATCACGCGGTTTATCACGCGGCTTTGAAAGATGATTTTGAAAAGAAACTTGCAAACCTCTTTGAAAGCGAACGTCAGCTGCCACTGCAGCCCTTGAGTGCGCTGCCTGAGGACGCTCACGTGATCAACATATCGGCAATGGGCCCCCTTGAACAGATCGAACCCATTATCGAGTTTGTTGCGCATCAGCCCCACCTGGTGGCGTATTCAGGTGTCGCCATAAAGGCACAGGGTCTCGCCTGGCTCGATGTGCATCACAGCGAAGGTTCTAAAGCCAATGGCGTAAGGCATGTAGCGGAGCTCCAAGGTTATGAAGAAGTGATTGCCTTTGGTGACGGTGACAACGACATCAGCCTCTTTGAATTCGCTACAGAGTCCTACGCCATGGACAACGCGGATCAAGAACTCAAAGACATTGCGACTGAAGTCATCGGACATCATGATGAGGATGGCGTCGCGTTATTTTTGCGAGACCGCTTCAACCTTTAAAGGAAACGCCACCATAATGGCAGTCAAATTCAGCGGATTCATAGTGAGTCTCATTATTCTGATCAGCTTGATTGGGTTTTTTGGTGTCGTTATGCCATGGCTGGGTCTGAAATCCGCCTCTGAACCGGTGACTAGCCCACCGATTGACGCCATCGCTTACGAGGAAGTGAGCTTTACCCGTGACGGCTTGACGCTCAATGGTTGGTGGCTCGAGGCCGAGAACCCGCGAGCAACACTACTGTTTGTGCACGGCGCCGGGTCAAGTCGCGTATCACCTTTTTTTAATACACTCGGCTTCTACGCACAGTTGCAGCGGGCCGGTATATCGGTCCTTACTTTCGATCAGCGTAATCACGGAAGCTCCGACTACACGGACGGCTACCTCAGAATGGGCGCGACCGAGCATCGGGACCTATTGTCTGCGCGTGAGTGGTTGGCGCAACGGACTGAGAATAATGTGCCCACCATTATCTGTGGATTGTCTATGGGGGGCGCAACCTCTATCTATGCCCTGGCCAATGGAATGCTGGCAGATGGGTTATTGCTGTTCGACCCCATGCTTAATACCCGTGATGCGTTAGAACGTGGGGGCTGGGTTGGCTATGGACTCCCACCCGTATTTTTTAGACCCATGGCCTACTTAGCGCCATTATTTTGGAGCCTCCCTTACGGCAAAGCCGATGCCCTTAATGTGGCAAAAGGTCTGCGCCTCCCCATAGCCATCATCCAAAACAGAGAAGACCCGATCACGCGCGCACAGTGGAGCCAGCAGCTCGCTGAGACATCCGATTGGACATCGATCGAATTCGTACCCAAGACGGCTCCCAATCACGATTGCCTCGCGGATAAAGGCCGCTGGGGCACCCACGCGTCGTCGTTTCACTGCCACCCAGACTGGACATTGAATCAAGTGGAACATTTGCTTCGACGCGTCAACCAACCCGCCGCATAAATCGACGTTTATTGGACACGGGCTCGACGGTCGGGCAAGCGACTAATCCAAAAGCACCAAACTTCCCTATACTCCTTACACCAACCGCTAGGATTGCACTATGAAATATGTCGTATCGGCCCTCATTACGGGCCTATCACTGTCATCGGGTGCGCTCGCGTGTCCAGAGTTCCTCAACACTGAGATGCGTAAGCTCAGCTCCAAGGAAACAATCAACTTTTGCGAGAGCTACGCGGGCAAGCCCATGCTGATCGTCAATACCGCAAGCAACTGTGGTTACACACCTCAGTTCACCGGGCTTGAAGAACTGCATAAGGAATACAAAGACCAAGGACTTGTTGTTGTTGGTTTCTCTTCCGACGACTTCTTCCAGGAAGAAAATGACGAGCAGGACGCAGCAACAGTGTGCTTTGAAAAGTACGACGTTTCCTTTCCTGTCATGGCAACCAGCTCGGTTCGCGGTCGTAAGGCCAATCCTGTCTTTAAGGGACTTGGCGAAGCGCAAGGCTACCCGAGCTGGAACTTCAACAAATACGTTGTGTCCGGTGACGGCGAAGTCCTCGCGCACTTTAAATCAAGCGTCGGACCAGACAGCGCCGAGCTTCGTGATCTCATTGCTGAAGTGACATCAGACAGCGAATAATCACGCCTGATGCGGAAATTGAAAGAGGCGCAGCCGTGCGCATGTTGTAAACGGCACGTGCCTCTGACATTTCACCATCTGATACCGCGTAAACTTCATCGACGTAAGGGCTTCCGCCGGCGCTTTAATAGAGAAGAACTCAATATTGGGGTTCACGTCTGTCAAAAGTGCCACCGCGGAATCCATGCGCTCTACGATGAAGTCACGCTGGGCACGCGACTGCACTCGCTTGAACACTTACTTGACGATGAGTTACTGGGTGGACATTTTAGCTGGGTCGCTAAGCAGCGTGAGGCGGCCTAACCACTCAAAGGGCATGCAACCACGTCCGAGCGCGCGACAACTCGGTTGTAAAATCGCCGTCACCACGAAGCGTCAGATCAGCCTGTGCTTGCCATGGCCGAACGTGATGTTCAAACATTGGCGCAGCACGGGTTTCCCAGAAGTCGCGCACTGAGGCCTCAGTGCGGCCTCTCTCGTGTGCGTCACGGGTAATCCGTCGTGACAGACAGGTATCAAGCGGCGTATCGACAAAAACAAGTCGATCGATCAATGCTCGAGTTGCGACCTCAGCCATCGCCAGTACCCCCTCTAATATCACCAATTCGGCACTCTCGATGATTTGAGTCACGTTTGATCGCGTGTGCTGCGTGAAGTCATAAACGGGCGCATGAACGGATACACCTGATTTCAACTGCCCCAGATCGGCCGCAAGACGGTTAAACTCAATGGCATCAGGATGGTCAAAATTGATGGTTTCGCGAGACGCAAAGTCGAGGTGTGACAAGTCTCGATAATAATCATCCACACGCATAACGGCGGGACAACGTGAGCCATCCGCCATCATGAGGGCTTCGACTAACCGCGTTTTTCCACTGCCAGAGGCGCCGACAAATGCAATGACCGTGCTCAATAAACCACCCCCGCCTGTAAAGTAATGCCACTAAGCTGTGGCTCAGAGAACCGACGCACTTCCAAACTCTTCTTCAAGCGACTCTCGTATTGTTTTGCGTAATGCCCTGACGTCTGTATTTGCACACTCACCACCATTCCAGCGTTGGTAAGCCCCGTAGGCCGGGTCTCCCAAAGCAGTGGATAACTCCCATGCCAGAATACACCGCTCGTGGTCGCTAAGAAGCGTCGATTCCGCCACCGTCGCCAGTATCTGGTCAATGCTCGCAGCATCCGCTCTGAGCGAGTGCTGACCCAGGGAATCCAGAACCATGTAATGTGGCGCCAACGCACTGTAGGGCGCCCACGGCGAATCTTTAACCGCACCAGGGGCCCCATTCCGAGCAAAATTACCCCAAGCTGTCATCATGATATCTGTCATGTCGGCGGCAGACTCGGTATCCGGATACATATACGAACCAATCGGGCCGTACATGGCTTTTCCCTGAATAAACGAGATTTCACTTGCATGAGCCGCACCCAGCACCTCCGAGAATTTAATCAGGAAGCTGTCCTTTTGGTCATTCCAATCGTAACGATAGGCATAGAGGGACGTGTAACCTGCGGCCTCGAGCGAGGTCAGCGGTCGGTCCACGCCTTGAGCCTTCCAGCCCTCTGAACGCTGCCGCACCCAAAACTGATACATCTCGGGGTCTTTTAGACTGACCTTTGGTGGTAACCATTTGGTCAGAGGATAAGCCGCGTCAACAAAGTAGCGATTGAGCCCTATCCAAAGGGTCACCTCCTCGTTGTTTGCACCGGCCATCACCGGCACCGAGGGCTTGGCGTACTTCGGATTTGCCAACGCAGCGGCGAACCCCTCAGCTGGAATGACGACACCGTCGTTAATAATGCCGGGAGAACTGTGGTCCGAGGGCATATCAAAATAAGTCATGATGATGTCATCGGCGTCTTCAGCGCGCAGATCGGTAGCCGTCACGGCTCGAGCGTCGAGTCCTAACGCCTCGGTAAACTCCCAGCTTCCGCGATCGACCTCTGAGAACTCTCTCTCGCGGTTGTACGCTTGACGCGGGCTTAGGCTCCTGACGTAACCAGACTGAGAAATTGCCTTGTGAAACAAACCTTCCGACAACGGTGAGGCCAGCAGGGTCAGCACATTGTGTCCGCCCGCGCTCTCACCGAAAATAGTGACATTACCTGCATCGCCACCAAACAAGCTTATGTTCCGCTGAACCCACCCCAGTGCCGCAACAATGTCGAGGGTTCCAAAATTTGCGATTGCACCGGGGCCATTGTCCAAGGCCGGATGCGTGAACCAACCCAAGGGACCCAGGCGATAATTAATGGTCACCACGACCACATTTTGCTCAGCCGCCAATCGCGAAAAGTCATAGGTATTTTTATGCCCGCTGGTATTGCCACCGCCGTGAATCCAAAACATAACAGGCAGGGGTCCGTCGGCACCTTTGGGAGCGGTCACGTCGAGGTACAAACAATCTTCAGTCCCAATAGCGGCGTCACCCTCAACACCACTAACACTGCTCGCTTGCTGAGGACAGATTACGGACTCTTCCCTACGCGTGAGTAATTGATCTGTCACCGACAGTGCCGCTGGGGCCCGCCACCTCAGCTCGCCAACCGGCGGCTGAGCAAACGGAATGTCATACCACTGAAGGACACCACCCTCAGCCACATAACTCCTCACAGATCCTGTATCAGTGACCACGGGGTCTGCACCCGAGGGTTTTTGTGAAGACGCCGCGCAAGCCGTAAGGCCCGAAACCAAGATCAAGACAAGCAATGAACGCATACAGTGCACCTTAGATAAAAAAAAACCCGGCATTGCCGGGTCGTTATCGACAATCAGGTTTAACGACCTTTCCAGTTCGGCTTACGCTTTTCTGCAAAGGCTGTCGCGCCCTCAATCGCATCTTCGCTCGAGAACACAGCACTCGTAATGGCTTGCTGCTTGTCGAACATTTCTTCCTGCGACCAGTCGATAGACTCCTTAATCACTTGCTTACTGCGTTTAACCGCAAGTGGACCATTTTCAGCAATCTTTGCCGCTAACAGTTTTGCCTGAGCCAGCGCCTCGCCCGCCGGCGCAATCTGGTTAATCAGACCAATGCTCAGCGCACGATCAGCATCCATAAAGTCTCCGGTCAGTGCCATTTCCATGGCAACGCGACTCGGAATCTGACGAGGCAGTCGCACCAGCCCGCCAGCCGCAGCAGCCAGTCCGCGTTTAACTTCTGGAATACCAAATTTAGAGTTATCTGCGGCAATAATGAGATCGCAGGTAATGGCCAACTCACAGCCACCGGCTAGGGCATAACCCTCAACCGCGGCAATCAAAGGCTTGTCAGTCGAGCGCTGGACCATGCCTGCAAATCCACGACCCTCAACATAAGGCGTTTCGCCGGTCACAAAGGCTTTTAAGTCCATGCCCGAGCAGAACGTACCGCCCGCACCCGTCAATATGACCACGTGCGTGCTATCGTCTGCGTCGAGCGCGTCGAGCGCGGCCGCAATACCTTCCGCGACGTCCTTATTGACCGCATTTTTTGCTTTTGGACGATTGATCGTGATCGTCATGACGCCATCGGCGACTTCAGTTAAAACAGCTGCTTCACTCATGTTATCTCTCCTTATTGTGTCCGCTAAATCTTAACGAGGCTGCATACGGATGCCGCCATCCATACGAATACTCTCGCCGTTGATGTAATCGTTATCGATGATTGCCGCGACCAGCTTGCCAATTTCCTCGGGCGCGCCTAGACGTTGCGGATAGAGTACGGCCTGTGACAGAGAATCGATCGATTCTTGTGGCAGACCTGCAAATAACGGTGTGTTAATCATGCCTGGCGCGATGGTGTTCACTCGAATACCAATCTTCGCTAAATCACGCGCAATCGGCAGCGTCATGCCGACAATGCCACCCTTTGTCGCACTGTACGCGGCCTGGCCCATTTGGCCTTCGTACGCGGCAACCGATGCTGTGTTAATGATCACACCACGCCCCATATACTCGTCCACAGGCTCGTTGTGCTGCATACGAACGGCACAGAGACGAAGCACGTTAAAAGTACCTGTAAGGTTGACGGCAATCACTTTATCCCAAAGATCCAACGGGAATGCCCCGTCTCTGCCTACCGTCTTAGCCGCGTTAGCAATACCTGCGCAATTAACAACCGCATAGATTGCGCCAAATTTATCAATCCCGGAGTCAACGCCAGCCTGAACAGAAGCCTCGTCGGCGACATTGACCTGCGCAAAGTGGCAACGATCAGCGCCCATTTCCTCAACCATCGCCGCACCCGCCTCAGCGTTTAGGTCGAAAATGATGATATTGCCACCGTCAGCGTAAATCCGTCGCGCAACGGCTTGACCAATACCCGATGCACCACCAGTAACAACGGCAGCTCTTCCTGAAATATTCATAACAATCCTCTGTAAAATGATGTTGTATCAGGCAATCCCAACAACCTGATGCGTGTTCTCTCCGGAGGGCTCAATAAGCACCCTCTCCCCAATTGGCTCGCCCTCGACGAAAAGATTTGCGAGGTCACCTTGCTCAATCAGCGCGCCTGCGACGACACGTTGACCTGCGTCATTAATCGCCAGCACCGCCAGCCACTGCCCTTCGGGTATCGATTTTACGACGAACGTTTCGATCACAGCAGCGCCGCTGAATTCTGAGGCAAGCGCAATACTATTTCCACCTTCTTTAAAGTCCAGCTCATGACTGAGTGGATCGGCTACACCGGGCGAACGACTGTAAACACCCACCGCGTGTTTAGACAGGTGACCACCTAATGCACCAACAAGGACATCGCTGTAGCGTCCGCTTTGAACGCTGGTCACGGCACTGGCAATACCATGCATTGAATAATTGTTGCCAGGACCACCAAAAAACGGCAGTCCACCCGTTAAGCTCGTAGGGCGATGATCATCGACATCGATACCCAACGCTTCCATGGCTTCAATAACGGCCACTGGAAAGCAGCTGTAAAGATCGAATGCGTCAATATCGGTGGCTTCGAGCCCGGCCCTCTCAAGCGCCTTTGCATAACTCCAGCGAAGCGCCGGTGACGTCGATAAGTCCTCTCGCTCTAACAGTGCTCGTTCGGTGGCCTCAGCGAAGCCCCTCAGAAAAACAGCCCTCTCCTGAAGGCCAAGCGCTGCGGCCAACCCATAGCTCATGACCACTAAAGCAGCAGACTGATTAACCCCATCTTTGGCCACCATTGATTTGAGGTGTGGATCGCCAACGGCGCGATTTCGCTCAGAAAGCTCAGTAATTTCACTGGCCGGCGGCACGCGCTCAAACATTGCAAATGGATTGACTCGTGCGACTTCGGCCAGCGGCGCTAATACCCGTCCTAAATAAGACCGGTAATTCGCGCGCGAAAGACCCCGGCTATTGCGCTTTCGATGTTCTATCAACGGGTAAATATCAATCGGTGCGATGACTTTGTGGGCTGCGAGGGCCGGTACAAATTGGTCTTCAAGCCCCATGCCGTCATCTGACGACTCGCCCACTGGACTTGCCGACCAATCCAGTGCCTCCCCCGATCGCTGATGTGCGCGCATCGTGCCAATAGCCTCTGCTCCACAAAGCACCACCATTTGAGCGTCTCCACGCGCAATCGCACTGCAGGCCTTGGCCGTGTACTGTTGCGGGCTTTGCCCCCCAGCAGTCGCATATCGCGCATGCACGTGTTCTAAATTAGCTTCATTAGCCACCGACCGGGCAAACTGATCACTAAATCCAAACGGTGCAAGCAGCGGCTTAATTCGGTCTGGTACCGAATCAACAAAGGTCCGCATGACCATAACCTGATCCACATGCCGTTCAACGTTTGGGACCCCCAGTGACTTCAAGGCCTCTTGAACCGCCTCTGCGGCGAGCGCCACGGGGTCCAATCGACGATTCTGCGGACCCAGCCGATCCACCACCTGACTTGCCGCTACCAGCACTGGCATATTGTCTGTGATCTGCACTACCCCTGCCCCTCTACGGATGAACACATGTTCCAAAATTGTCGCGCATTTAGCGACGCGCCACCCACCAATAAGCCGTTGACCTCGGGGTGCGCGGTAAATTGAGTGCAATTCTCAGGATTAACGCTACCGCCGTACAACACAGGAACATCCGCGGTAAATGCTTGGTCTAGCGTTTGCTTTATGTGGCGATGCATCGCAACCACATCGTTTGGCGATGCCGATTCACCGGAACCAATAGCCCATACCGGTTCGTAAGCAATAATTGGTATCGTATTTAACCCGCGACAGGACTCAGCAACCTGTGCCGCAATGACCGACTCGGCACCACCTGATTGTCGCTCAAGCAGTGACTCACCGACGCAAATAATGGGTCGAAGTCCCTCGGTCTCTAGGCGCAACGCTTTCTCTGCAATTACTGCGTTCGTCTCACTGTGACCCGACCGTCTCTCGGAGTGACCGACAATACCGTAGCGACACCCCAAAGCCTTGAGCATGGCAGCCGACACCTCTCCGGTATGCGCGCCCGCCGAATGAATCGAGACGTCTTGCCCGCAAAGCGACACGCCGTGTAGAGCGGCAGCGTGATGGACAAATACCGCGGGTGGCGCAACGACGACATCGGCAGTGGTCACCGCAGGACAATCATTCCATTCTCCCTCGAACGCTCGTACGGCATCGAGGTCGACAGCCATTTTCCAGTTGGCGACAATCAACTTTGGTATCATTCGACTTTTCTCATCGCAACGCTAGCGGACAAAGCGCTGTTGGCTAACCTCGTCCTTAATGTCGCTCCAGGTGAACAGACATCGTGAAATTTTCAAATTACGCCGAACATTACAGTAGCCAAAGTGGGATCGTCCAGCTAATGCAAGATTTGTCGATAGCTGCCCCTCCAGGTCAGCCCACTTTTCCTCTGGGCGGGGGTAATCCGGCGCACATTCAAGAGGTTCAGGACGTCCTGCGAGACAGCGCTCAAGCCTTAATTGACAGTGGGTCGCGCTTTGCCAGCATGATCGGCGACTACGATGCCCCTCAGGGCCATGAAAAATTCAGATGCGTGCTGGCCGCAGAGCTATCGACACTGTTCGGACGCCCCATTGATGCCGATAACATTGCGATCACCAATGGCAGTCAGGCCAGCTTTGAAATCTTATTTAATTCTCTGGCGGGTCGTTTTGAAGACGGCAGCTGGCGCGAAATAGCACTGCCTATTGCTCCGGAATACGTGGGTTATAACGACATGTCCAGACAAGCGCATTCAATCCTGCGCGCGTCGGCTGCGCAGATCGACCTGCTGTCAGACCAACAATTCAAATATCGTGTCGATACTTCAGCATTTTCCGTCAACCCGGCAACTACGGGCGCGGTCTGCTTGTCTCGCCCCACCAACCCATCCGGAAACGTCATCTCGGACCAGGAGCTCGCGCGCGTTGCTGCGCAATGTCGAGAGGCGGGCGTTCCGCTCATTATTGACAGTGCTTATGGGCTGCCCTTCCCCGGGATGATCTACACCGAGGCCACCCCTTTTTGGGACGAAAATACGATTTTATGCTTAAGCTTGTCTAAATTGGGTTTGCCTGGCGTTCGGACAGGCATTGTCGTGGCCGACACCGCAGTAACGCAGCTGATTCGTAATGCCAACGCCATCAATGGTCTTGCGCCTGCGCGCATCGGGCCGGAGCTCCTCTTGCCGCTCATTGAACGCCAGCAGTTGTCCGACCTGTGTGAGCGCGTCATCAAGCCTCACTACCTGGCGAAACAACAGCGCGCCATTGACACCATGCTGACTGCGGCTCACGACCTACCGGTTCGGATTCATAAGCCAGACGGTGCCATGTTTCTTTGGACATGGTTTGAGGGTTTGCCCGGCGGGACTGATGAACTTTATCGCCGCGGGGTCGATGAGGGCATTATCACCGTACCGGGTCGACACTTTTTTCAGGGACTCGAGGCCTCCTGGCAACATGCGCGGGAATGCCTGCGCATCAACTATGCGGGTGATCCAGACGTGGTCTGTGAGGGCATAGAACGCCTTATTAACATTGCCCGTCGCCAATACCGAGGTGCACCATGAGTCCATCAATATCGGTATAACTTCTGGTGGCACGCCATCTCATTCGCTATTGACCTGAGCGGGTCGAGGGCTCGGACAGGGTCAAAGAGGTCGTGCGCGGCTCTAATCTGAAGGTAACTTCGTCTCGTGAACCGCAATGCCAACCAATTGATCCAAGTTGCGTTGTGGTTTGCGGCCGACGCCTAGCCACGACCCAGTCGGCTGAGTATGATCCAGACTCACAACTGATCGAACGAGTCACAGCCATGCGCGTAGCCATTGTTATAGGAAGCCATCGAAAAGACTCTCAAAGCGCAAAGGTGGGACGCTTCCTGCAAAAGCAAATTCATGCGCTGGGTGATCACGAGTGCTGGACCTGCGATCTTGGTAAAGACCCCCTGCCCCTGTGGGACGAGGACATTGGGACCGGTGCTCCTCACTGGCATGCACTGGATGCGATAAACAAAAACCTAGGGCATACAGACGCCCTGATCGTGGTTGCGCCGGAGTGGCACGGCATGGTTCCCGCCGCATTAAAAAACTTCTTTTTGGTCTGCGGCGCAGGCGGAACACTGGCCCATAAGCCCGCGTTGGCCGTGGGCGTATCAGCCGGGCCTGGCGGCGCCTATCCCATTAATGAGCTCCGGACGAGCAGTTACAAAAACAACCGTCTTTGCTACTTACCAGAGCACTTAATCGTCCGCAATTGCATGATCGTCATGAATGAGAGCGACACAGAAAACGACACTGAAGAGCACCGCTATGTCTCGGAGCGGAGCGCCTACTGCGTCAGGCAACTACTGGCTTACGGCGTAGCGTTGGCACAGGTGCGTGCATCGGGAGCCGCTGATTTGGATGCCTACCCCAACGGGATGTAAGTTACGCGAGACGTTGGTAGCCACCACTGAAAAATACCAGCGGCTCACCTTCTGAGTGGGTCAGCGCCTCGACCTCGCCGACAATAATGTGGTGGTCACCCCCCTGATGAAGCGCTGTGAGTCGACACGACAATGTGGCGAGCGCGTCTTTGACCAAAGGCACACCAGCGTCGTTAACAATTGTGTCCGCAACATCCATTTCGTGGGCTAACGAACGCGCGTAACGATCAGACAGCGCTTGTTGAGAGCCTTTCAATATCGAAATCCCATACCGCTCGCACTCCGTGAACTCTTTAAAACACTCGGACGTGTTTTGAATGCTCCACAACACAAGGGCAGGATCTAGGGACACCGCGGCAAACGAATTCACCGTCATACCGATCGAACGGTGGTCAGACGTTTGTGTGGTCAAAATACAAACCCCGGTGGCGAATTGCCCCAAGATATTCCGTAGCGCGCGCGTATCCAAGTTATACCCCCAATAGCTCGAGCGCAGATTAACACAGCGAATCGTTGCAGGACGTAATTGCTTTGGCTTAGTGCGGACAGAGGCAAGACATTTTGTACCCGTCGTCAGAGCGCATGAGCCCGCTTACTCCCATTCTCTAGCGACGCACCGCTGAGTCACACGTCATCTCAGGTTCATGACTCGCAATCGTCCGTGTCACGCCAGTTGACAGCACACGACAAGAATCTAAGCTGTACGGCCACGCCAATTGGAGAGTGCTAATGACCAACCCACTGCGGAGCTTGAACCACGGCCTGTGCGACGAGCTGAATATGCTGAGGGATACGACTCGGAACTTTGTACTCAAGGAATTAGCACCCATTGCAGACGAAGTCGATCGATCCAATGACTTCCCACATCACCTATGGCGAAAAATGGGAGCACTCGGACTACTTGGCATTACAGTCGATGAGCGTTTCGGCGGCTCAGCAATGGGGTATCTCGCTCACATCATCGTTCTTGAGGAGATCAGTAGAGCCTCCGCATCAGTCGGATTGTCTTACGGTGCGCACTCTAATCTGTGCGTCAATCAAATCCATCGCAACGGGTCGGAGAGTCAGAAAGAGAAATACCTCCCCGATTTATGTTCCGGTGCCAAGGTCGGTGCGCTCGCCATGAGCGAACCTAACGCCGGTTCTGACGTCGTGAGCATGGCGCTCAGGGCTGATCGTAAGGACGATCACTATATTTTGAACGGCACGAAAATGTGGATCACCAACGGTCCCGATGCTGACACCTACGTCATTTACGCAAAAACTGACGCCGAAGCGGGCTCGCGGGGGATTACCGCCTTTATTGTCGAGCGCGATTATCCCGGCTTCACCCAAGGCAAAAAGCTCGACAAGCTTGGTATGAGAGGCTCAAACACGGCAGAATTAATTTTTCAGAACTGCCCCGTGCCCGCTGAGAACGTGCTGGGCGAGGTCAACGCAGGCGTTGCGGTATTGATGTCTGGACTCGATTACGAGCGCGCCGTCCTTTCCGCGGGTCCGGTTGGCATCATGCAAGCCTGCATGGATGTGGTCGTGCCCTATGTTCACGAGCGCAAGCAGTTCGAACAACCGATCGGTGAGTTTCAACTGATCCAAGGTAAATTAGCCGACATGTACGCGTCTACGGCCGCTTGTCGCGCTTATCTTTACGAGGTAGGACGGGCGCTAGATCGAGGAGAGGACAGCCGGAAGGATGCGGCAGCCGTGATTCTTTACACGGCAGAAGCTGCCACACAATCAGCCTTAGATGCGATTCAAGTCTTGGGTGGAAACGGCTACACCATGGACTACCCCACCGGGCGCTTTTTGAGAGATGCGAAGCTTTACGAGATTGGCGCAGGAACCTCCGAGGTTCGTAGAATGTTGATTGGACGCGAGATTTTCCAAGAAACTGCATAGCCTCCACAAAAGGGGGATTGTTCCTCAGCGCTCTCCCCCCTACCCTTAGATCCTAAACCTGCATGTCACAGACATGTTTATTTAGTGCTAACGGGGAATGACGATGGGCGGGACTACGCGCTGGACTAAACTCAATTGGGAAGATCCCTTTGAGCTCGACATACAGCTAACCGATACGCAGCGAATGGTGCAGGCATCTGCACGTGAATATGCACAAACAAAGCTTGCACCCCGCGTTACCTCCGCGTTCGCTGACGAGCGCATGGATGCGGAGATTTTTCAGGAGATGGGCGATGTCGGCTTGCTCGGCTCGACCATTTCTGGCTACGGTTGTCCCGGTGTTGATTACGTCTGTTATGGACTCGTTGCACGCGAGATAGAGCGTGTCGATTCAGGCTATCGTTCGATGATGAGCGTCCAGTCGTCCCTGGTCATGTACCCTATTTTTGCTTACGGAACCGAAGCGCAGCGGGAACGTTATCTACCCGGTCTTGCCACTGGCGAGTTAATCGGCTGCTTCGGTTTAACCGAACCTGATCACGGGTCTGACCCCGGCGGAATGAAAACACGTGCCCGTGCTGTTGAAGGTGGTTACCGACTTACCGGTTCAAAGATGTGGATCAGCAATAGCCCCATCGCCGACGTTTTTGTCGTTTGGGCGAAAACCGACGACGGAATTATACGCGGCTTCGTCTTAGAAAAAGGCATGGAGGGCCTCAGCGCACCCAAAATCGAAGGGAAACTGGCGCTGAGAGCCTCGATAACCGGAGAGATTGTGATGGACAACGTCTTCGTCCCTGCCGAAAACCATCTGCCCAACACAGAGGGACTCAAAGGCCCCTTCGGCTGCTTGAATAACGCTCGATTTGGCATTGCTTGGGGCGCATTGGGCGCGGCAGAAACCTGCTGGCAAACGGCTCGCCAGTACACACTTGATCGTCAACAGTTCGATGTGCCTCTGGCAAGTAAACAGATCATTCAGCTTAAGTTGGCGAATATGCAGACTGAGATCTCGATTGGCCTACAGGCATGCCATCGTGCGGGAGTGATGATGAGTGACGGTGCCATATCGCCGGACCTGATTAGCTTAATCAAACGCAACTCCTGTGGTAAAGCGCTGCAAATTGCCCGCGATGCACGTGACATGCTCGGCGGCAACGGCATTTCAGGCGATTTCCCCATCATTAGGCACATGCTTAATTTGGAAGTTGTGAACACTTACGAGGGCACGCATGACGTTCATGCGTTAATATTGGGGCGAAGCCAGACTGGCATTTCCGCTTTTTAAGGAGTTTTTGTGTCCCCCTCTGATGTGTCTACCATCGATGATGTCCGCATCGATGGTATCAACGACCTCGTGGCGCCCAACGAGATCATCGACCAATATCCCGTCTCTCTTGAAGCGACCGCACTCATTCAGTCGACTCGACGAAAAATCGGCAACATTATGCGCGGTGACGATAAGCGCTTGCTGGTCGTTATTGGTCCTTGCTCAATTCATGATGCGGACGCCGCTATTGAATATGCGCAACGGTTACAACACGTCCGCAGCCAGCACGCCGACAAACTCGAAATTGTCATGCGCACCTACTTCGAGAAACCCCGAACCAGCTTAGGTTGGAAGGGCTATATCAATGATCCGTTTCTCGACGGGAGTTTCCGAATTAATGAGGGTCTAGCACTGGCTCGAAAACTCTTATTGACCATCAATGACATGGGCATTCCCACAGCCGGTGAATTTCTTGACGCAATCTCTCCACAATACGTCGCGGACCTGATGTCTTGGGGCGCCATTGGTGCACGAACAACCGAAAGTCAGAACCATCGCCAACTCGCGTCGGGGCTGTCCTGCCCTGTTGGATTTAAAAACGGAACCGAAGGCAATGTGCAAATTGCGGTCGATGCGATTAAAGCCGCAGGTGCGAGTCACCACTTCCTATCCGTCACAAAGACCGGTTCTGCAGCCATTGTCAAAACCTCTGGGAACTCGGACTGCCATCTCATTCTTAGGGGAGGTTTGAAGCCTAACTACGATGCGACCAGTGTGCGCGAAGCCGAACTACTGCTTGAAAATGCAAATCTCTGCACTGGGTTAATGGTGGATTGCAGCCATGCAAACAGCCAAAAAGATCATGCGAAGCAAATTGGTGTTTGCCAGAGCATTGTTGACCAGCGACGTGGGGGTGACTCCTCAATTCGTGGTGTGATGATTGAGAGTCACCTTGTTGGCGGTAATCAACCGATCGCGGCTACCGGCGATCTTACATACGGCAAAAGCATCACCGACGCCTGCCTCGGATGGGCAGACAGTGAGATGCTTTTGGATGCACTCGCTGACGGTTAAGTCAGCACGGCAAGGAAGGCGCGTGGCGCCAAACAGATAGGCACGCCACTCACCTCGCTCAACCTTTATACGCTGAGTATTCCGCCTCCTAAGCGCTACGGATAATCGGGCGACACGATCGGCGTATCACTCGTGTCAGACTCGATAAGTTCAATAATAGGCTGGTTAAACCCTCGCTTTAGACCCGCTAATGAACGTCGATTTTTACCCATCATGGGCGCTGCAATTTCAAGCGCGGCACCCTCAAGGGCGTCCAGGCTTGCGAGGGCATCGACAACATCCAGCTCGAGCGCCCGCATCGCCGTAAGACGCTCGCCGGTCAGTAGCGCCGCTCTGATGGCCATTGGACTCAACTTACTGCACACCAACTCGTTCATCCGAACCGTCAGCGTCATATTGAGGTCGACCTCAGGAAGACAGAAAAACCCCCGATCTTCACGCATCACCCGATAGTCAGACGCCAGCGCAATCATTGCTCCCAAGCCAAAGGCATGACCGGTCATGACAGAGACTACCGGTATTGGCGCATCCAAAAGGCGCACCAAGACACGCATGCAGAGCTCTGGAAACTGCTTATCACCAGAGGCCATAAGGTATTCCAAATCCAGACCTTGGCTGAAATTTTTACCCTCGCCTGAAAGCAATAAAACCTGACACTCCTCATCGGCGATGGCGGCCGAGATGGCGTCATCGAATTGTCCCAAAGTCTCAGGATTAAAACGCCCTTCTCCCAAAAACACATGACGATGAATCGCTGGCATAGCGTGGTCTCTTTTAAGGAATTTGTGGTGACAAATACTACAGGACACTCGCCTAATTGAGATAAACTTATGTCACTTTTAATCAGACTGGATCCCTTTATGAGCAAGCTCGACCAACTGGCCACAATGAGCACCGTCGTCGCTGACACCGGAGACATTGATGCGATCGCAACGCTCAAACCAGTCGACGCCACTACTAATCCGTCATTGCTTCTAAAAGCCGCGGGACTCGAGCGCTTTGAGAGCGATGTGGCATCGCTAAAAGGCACGGCGAACGCCGCAGATGCGTTCGCGGTCAGAGTGGGCTCACAAATCGTCTCACTCGTACCGGGCGTCATCAGTACTGAAGTCGACGCCCGGCTGTCATTCAATACCACAGCGACCGTCGCAAAAGCCGAAGCGCTCATCGCGCGTTACTCAAAGGCGGGTGTCGATTCCAGTCGAGTTCTTATTAAAATAGCGGCTACCTGGGAAGGTATTCGTGCAGCCGCTGAACTGGAGAAACGCGGCATTCACTGCAACTTAACCTTGCTCTTTGGGTTTGAGCAGGCAAAGGCATGTGCAGACGCCGGCGTATTTCTTATCTCACCCTTTGTCGGCCGCATTACCGATTGGTACAAGGCCAACACAGACGTCATTATTGAAACGCCCTTACAGGATCCGGGCGTACAATCGGTACATCGAATTTACGATCACTACAAAACGCACGGCTACAAAACCGTGGTCATGGGCGCAAGCTTCAGGAACACGGGGCAAATTGAGGCGTTAGCCGGCTGCGATAGGCTGACGATCGCACCCAACCTGCTTGCCGAACTTGGGGCGGCCGACGGACCACTTGAGCGCCGGCTAACCGACGTCTCCGCGACGAGCGCTGCCGCCGTTGCCATTACCGAGGCTGAGTTTCGCTTTGACCACAACGAAAGTGCGATGGCGAGTGAGAAACTCGCCGACGGCATCCGTCGGTTTGTAGCAGACCAACGGCAGTTAGAGGCTGCGCTGTCCTGAGGGTCAGTTCCCTCGCCCGGAGAAGCCTCTATTTAAAAGCAGCTGGGCGCTTCTCAAAGAATGCGGCGACTGCTTCGAGTTGATTCGGCTCATAGATAATAGCGGTCTGCTCTACTGATTCAGCGGTGAGCAACTCGGCATCTGTTGCATCGCCCATGTGGTTAGAGAGACGTTTGGCACTCCGAATAGCATCAGGATTCTTTGTCGCTATCGTTTTCGCAAGCGACATTGCTCGAGCCAGTGGATCGTCATTTATCTCGGTCGCAAATCCAAACTGCTGAGCTTCGCTACCGGAGAAAATTTCGTTGGTGTAGACCAGACGCCTTAAAATATCGTCTCGAACATTGCCACGCCACAGGGGATAGCCCGACATGTCGGGGACGAGACCCCAGCGCATTTCCATGACCGCACATTGCGTGTCGGGGTGAATGATTTTGACATCGGCACCGGCCATCAACTGCATCCCCCCGCCAAAGCAGATGCCGTGCACGGCGGCAATAACAGGCACAGGTAGTTGTCGCCAACCCCAGCCCATTTGCTGAACAAAATTCGCTTTCTCGTGGGTTCTTGGGAGCAAGTCAGTAGGACCGGTCTCGCTCGCACCAAAACTCGACACATCTAAGCCGGCACAAAAGGCATTACCTTCACCACTTAAGACAATGACACGGATCGAAGAATCATCGCTCAGTGCCTCAATTGTCGAGAGAACGGCATCAAACATCGCCGGGTCAAGTGCATTCATTTTGTCGGCTCGATTTAACCGAACGTGACACACACCTTCTTCTATCGTGACTAAGACCCGTTCTGACATCACTCCACACCCCACCTAGTTTTTGCAGTAAGGATAATAGTGCCACGCATCGGCGGCAATGAACTTCAGGAATAGGCGTTATAGGGTGTTTTTACCAACGAAATAACCACTACACTGCGGGTCGGTATTCCCATCTGGCAGGGTCGTCGTGTTCGAAACAACACACCGGCTGCTTTATTTGCATTGGTGCAATCACAACGTTACTGTCAGCTAACAATAAGACTTCACGAGACCACTATGAACTCGATCGCAGAAATCAATCCATCGATAGCCGCATCTGTCGAACAAGCCCAAGCCCTTCAAGCGTCTATGCAAATGAAGCTTGATGAAATGCGCCGTGCGCATTTGAAAAACGCGAATCCGACGTTTGCTGAGCGCAAACATGACTTACTGCAGCTCAAGCGGTTAATCGGTGAAAATACAGAGGCGATTACGCACGCGATTTCACAAGATTACGGGCACCGCTCTGAACACGAAACGATGTTTGCCGAGTTCATCGGCACAGGCGGGTCGATCGCAGACATTCTAAAAAACCTCAAACGTTGGATGAAGCCTGAAAAACGGCACGTCGACCAAGGCATGTTTCCGTTTGCGACGAATACCGTGATTCCCCAACCGTTGGGTGTCATGGGCTTGATTGTGCCGTGGAACTTCCCTGTCTTTCTCGCTGTTTCACAAATTGCGACAGCATTTGGGGCGGGCAACCGTGCCATGGTTAAAATGTCAGAGAACAGCCGGCACCTGACGCGCTTACTCCAAGAACTGTCACCCCAATATTTACCTGAGGACAAACTCTTCTTTATTGAGGAGACCGGTGGTGTGGGTATCGAGTTTTCCAAACTCGCGTTTGATCTCATTATATTTACAGGTTCAGGCGCCACAGGTAAAAAAGTAATGGCCTCTGCAGCACAGAACTTAACGCCTGTCATTTTGGAGCTGGGAGGCAAGTCCCCCGCGATCATTGATCCAGACTATGACCTCGCCAAAGCGGCTGAGCGAATTATGTTTGCTAAGCAGTTTAACGCCGGACAAATTTGCGTGAACGTAGACTACGTCATGGTGCATAAGTCTCAGGCTGACGAGTTCATCGAGCATTGCAGTCAATGGCTTAAAGACACAGTCCCCACGATCAACAGCGATGACTACACATCGATGATTGACCAGCGCGCCTACGACCGCATGATGGCCACCCTTGACGATGCACGCAGCCATGGTGCACGAGTCATTAATCCAACCGGTGAAGAGCCCAATCCCGACACGCGAAAAGTACCGGTACAGTTCGTGGTCGATACCTCTCCCGAGATGATTATTCGAAACAGAGAAACCTTCGGACCGCTGCTGATGATTGTGACCTACGAGACGCCAGAAGACGTCATCAATCACGTCAATTCAGGTGATCGGCCGCTGGCGATGTACCCGTTTACCCGCAATAAAAAGCTGTCTGATCTCTACATCAATCAGATTATGTCTGGTGGCGTCAGTATCAATGATGCGTTACTTCACGTGTCGCAGCATGACCTGCCATTTGGTGGTGTTGGTGGCAGTGGCATGGGGCACTACCACAGCAAAGAAGGCTTTACGTCGTGCTCGAAACTACGTCCGGTCTTCCACCAAGCGAACTTTACAATGAACAAGTTCCTTGCGCCGCCCTACACCGGTTATAAAGATAAGATGTACCGCTTTCTAACCAAGAAAAGCATGAAGTAACTGCTAGAAAAAAGCCCCTAACGGGGCTTTTTTTTGACCTGATAAAAACCCACTCGTTACCAATAGCCCGCATAGATCAGTACTAAAATCAGGGAGACCGCAATCGCTGATACATTAAACCCCTGAGTCGTTCCAAACTGAATATCACTAAGAAGGACAGGCTGACCCGCCTCAGGCTCACGTGTCAACAGCGCAACGACCACCCCAAGCGCGACATTGATCAAGAAAACCAACCAAATACGAAGTACAAACGGCAAATCGGGCATTGCGACTTTCAGCGCCAAACTGGCCACCACTGAACCAATCAGAACGGCATAGGCACTAGCCTCGTTGGCACGCTGGAAGAAAAAGCCCAGCAGAAAAATCGTCACCACGCCCGGTGCAATGAACCCTGTGTATTCCTGAATTGTCTGGAAGGCGCTTTCCATCCCGCCGAGGAAGGGTCGAGCCAAGACGAGTGCAATGACCATTGCCGCAAGGGCCACTGCGCGTCCCACCATGACGTAATGCGACTCATCACGTGCTTCACCCACGTACTGCCGATAGATATCCATGGTAAAGATGGTCGAGATCGAGTTCATCATTGATGCAAGCGATGAGACTATTGCGGCAATTAGTGCGGCAAAAACCAGCCCTCGAAGCCCGGCAGGCGCCAGCTTCATCAACTCACCGTAAGTCCGGTCCGGCTGACTATTGAGCACATTCGCCGCTAGCGCTGCGTCCTGCGCTAGCACCAGCGCGGCAATACCTGGAACCACGACAATCAAAGGGATGAGCAGTTTCAGAAATGCGGCAAATGCCAAGCCCTTTTGTGCTTCAGCAAGACTCTCCGCACCCAAGGCTCGCTGGATAATGTATTGGTTGAACCCCCAGTATGAAAAATGCAGCACCCACAGGCCACCCAGCAAGGTCCAAATGCCTGGCAGATCGCGATAATTCGGATGTGCCTCGTCTAAGATCATTTTAAAATGCCCGGGAACTTCCGCGCCCAAGCGCGTCAAACCGGCCAGAGCGCCCTGCCCGGAGCTCACCGCATCCAGCGCAAGCCACGTAATGGCAAAACCACCCAGAATCAATATCACAACCTGAATAATGTCAGTCAGCGCAACCGCCTTTAAACCGCCGTTCAGCGAGTACAGCACTGCAAATGCGGCCAGACTGATCATGGCCGTCATGACGTTCAAGCCCGTCAGGCTCTCTATAGCGAGACCACCCAGCCAAAGGACCGCCGTTAAATTGACGGCCGTGTAGAGCACAATCCAATAAAACGACATGAGCGACTTAACGCCCGTGCCGTAGCGCGTCTGCAGAAACTGCGGCATGGTGTAAATTTCGCGCTTGAGAAAAATCGGGAGGAAATATTTAGCCACGATCAGCAATACGATAGCGGCTTGCCACTCATAAGCGGCAATGGCAAGACCGACTACATAACCTTGCCCCGACTGACCAATAATCTGCTCGGCTGAAATATTGGCGGCAATCAGAGACGCACCAATCGCCCACCAAGGGAGCGTCCTTCCCGCGAGGAAATAATCCTCTGTCGTTTTTGCTTTGCCCGTATCTCGCGAGACCCATTGCGCCAAGCTAAAGAGTCCAACGGCGTAAATGGCCACAATCACGATATCAATAGTTGTCATGTATCCATCCTTTTATTGTTTTTTTTTCGTCGCCTTAGTTCAGCAACGCTGTGTCATTGACCAAGTCAGCACACGACACAATAGAGCGAATCGCGGGTGCCGTCGCCAGTTTGATTTCAGTAATATCCACCGTTAAGTCACCCGCGGTCGCCATTACAAAGGCCGTATTGACCTGCTCAAGTGACAGTCCAGCATCGGCAAAGCACGCGGTCGGGATCGCCTTTCGTGTCCATTCGCCCAACGGTGCATCGAGCAGTACTTTCGTAAAAGTCACCTCGCCCGAACACGGGTATTTGCAATCCATACGAAGTGTCGTGGTCGCCGTCGGCTGCTCCACGACTCGGAATTCGACCACCAACGCACCTCCGGCCTCGTTAAGATCGGTTAAATCAGTGGGGTACTCTGACTGCATATAAATCAGTGAAAGATCTCCACCCGATTCGGCAAAGGTGAAGCGCCGACTGTCTTCCTGCACCACTCGGTCAACTGCTCTGACTACAACACTGCCGCTAGAGGACTGGGCAATGCTCGATGTCACTTCAACAGTCCAGTCGCTTTTGTCGCCGGTAAACAGCTTCCAAGACCCACGAGGCCCGCCTTTAAAGACCTCTTGGTCCAAACTGTTGTCAGCACCGATAAGTTCTTCTGAGAGTGCAGACCACAATGGCGCCTGCGTTACTGACAAACCATAGCCAATCGGAAATGCGAACTCGTCAACCGGCATATCGCGATCTGCGGCGTTGACATCCAACGCCGGCCACGGCATCGGCAGCGTACCCACAAAGTCAAACTGCACTGCATCGTTGGCGTCTCTGAGCAACACGTCAGCAATACCCTCACCCTCTGTGCCTGGCAACCACGAAACCACAAACGCGTCACTCTGATTGAGCAGGTCGTTTATCCACATGGGACGACCCGTCAGAAACACAGCGACGACCGGAATGCCTTTTTCGACCAGCGCGTTAATGAGTTTACGTTCACCGCGCTTGTCATACCAAGCAACCGTGTAAGCATCTCCCTGCATCTCGGCATAGGGTGTCTCGCCAAACACCACGACAGCCGCATCGACATCGGCGTTAACGTCGCGGACAATCCGCCCTCCCGCCGCACTTACCTGACGCTCAAGTCCGTCAAGAATCGAAGTGCCGCCGGGAAAGTCGGTGTTGCTGTTGCCCGTACCTTGCCAACTAACGGACCAGCCGCCACTTTGCTGCCCAATATTGTCTGCACCCGGGCCCGCGACCAAGTACGTACCAATCGGCGAAAGCGGCAGGAGTTGATTTTCGTTTTTGAGCAACACCTGGGATTTTCTGACCGCTTCTCGCGCAATACTTCGATGATCGGGGTGCCCAATCTGATCCTCGTACTGGGCGGCCAAAGAAGATGGCAACCCTCGTTTAAACAGCCCCGCTCTTATTTTCATGGTCAAAATATTGCTCACCGCTTCATCAATACGTGCCGCAGGAATTTCTCCAGACTCCGCCTGCGCAAGCGTGTTGTGGTAGAGCGACTTCCAATCGGTGGGGACCATCAGCATATCAACCCCAGCATTAACGGCTTGGGCGCAATCATCATTTGTGCACCCCTTCACTTCACCCACACCGTGCCAGTCGCTGACCACCATTCCCTCAAAACCCATCTCGTCTCTAAGGAGATCAGTGAGAATGCCCTTGTTACCGTGAATTTTCTCACCGTACCAACTGTTAAAAGAGGCCATCACGCTCATGACGTCTTGGTCTATCGCTTCGACATAGCCCTGTCCATGAATCGCCACCAACTCGTCCAAGGGCATACTCGTGTCGCCGCGATCATCCCCTCGCAGTGTCCCACCGTCGCCAATAAAGTGCTTTGCCGTTGATGCAATCCCCTCCGCCTGCATGGCGGTGACAATGGGTGCTACGAACGACGCCGCAATTGTAGGATCCGAACTAAATGATTCGTAAGTTCTTCCCCAGCGCGCGTCTTTCGCCACAGCGACTGTGGGCGCGAAGATCCAGTCGATGCCCGTGGCTTTGACCTCACGTGCTGTCGCGCCAATAATCTGACTGACAAGCTCCGGATCTCTTGTCGCACCCAAACCAATATTGTGCGGGAACAAGGTGGCGCCCATGACGTTATTGTGCCCGTGCACCGCATCAGTGCCCCAGATAATCGGGATGCCCGAACCACCACCACTGGTATCGACAGACGCCGAGTAGTACGCGTCTGCAAGCTCGACCCAGTCCTGAACTGAGGCGTATTTGTTTTCCTGAGGAAATGCCCCGCCCCCATTGAGCACACTGCCCAAGCCATATTCGAATACGTCTTGGGGAGTCACGTCGCGGATCTCGCCCTGAATCATTTGCGCTACTTTTTGCTCGAGCGTCATATTGGACACAATGTCATCGACACAGACCCTGCGCTCTGTCTTTCCTTCTGCGCGCGCCGCGCAGGAGAGGTCCAAACGCTCATTGGTGACTGGCGATTCACACCCCACCAACACGACCGCGCCGACAGTAACAGCTGCTGCAACACTCTTTAAATGCACTCTTTCCCCCTAATTACCTTGATATTATGCGTCGCTGAAATTACGGCCTGCTTGCAATGCAACTCAGCTAACCTTTGTCTCGCCGCGCCTCTGCGTCGTGGTTGTGCTTCTATGAACAAAATTACTGCGTCATCCGCTATGGATGCACGGGCTTTGCGACAATCAGGTCGATAAGAAAGGTCAAATGGACACGCGTTAGCCACGCACGGACTCAGCGGCAATAAGGCGTCACTAGGCGCTTAGTATACGGGCTCGACACTGACGTTGTCGCGCCAGATTTAAAAGGGTGCGTGGTGTTTCCCATTTACCGCACCGACGTCCCGACTTATCTCAAGGTCCCTGTCCTACCGCAGGCGCTCGTGGGATGTTAGCGTCTGCAAATTATTTCAAACTAATAACTAGTCGGGGTTACTCCAAACATGGATCGTCACTTGTTTGCTAAAAAACGCGTATCACTCGCGGTATCAGTTGCGCTAGGCGCAGTCGCCGCTGCACCAGTTGCGGCGCAAGAGAGCGACAGCGCTAACAGTCAAATCATGGAAGAGGTCGTGGTCACCGGTATTCGATCAAGCCTCAAACGTGCGATGGACACCAAGCGAGACGCCACAGGTGTTGTGGATGCTATTACCGCCGAAGACATCGGCGACTTCCCTGATACTAACCTTGCCGAAGCGCTTCAACGTATTACCGGTGTCGCCATTGACCGAGACCGTGGTGAAGGCGCACGAGTCACCGTTCGTGGTTTCGGAGCCGACTTCAACTTAGTCACGCTGAATGGCCGACAGATGCCAACTCACGGTGGTTTAGGTCGATCGTTCGACTTTGGTGATATCGCGTCCGAAAGCGTTTCGGGCGTTGAAGTCTATAAGACGGCTCAAGCCAGTGTTCCAACGGGCGGAATTGGCGCCACGATTAACGTGTTGACCTCGAAGCCATTAGACAACCCTGGATTAACCGCGTCGTTAAGCGCCAAAGGGGTCAAGGATCAGAGCTCATTTTCTGGCGACGATTGGACGCCGGAAGTCGCCTTCCTCTTATCGCAGACTTTCTTAGACGACACTGTGGGCATTTCGATCACAGGTAGCTTCCAAGAACGACAATCAGGACAAGCCTCTGCTTCTAACGGAAACTGGCTCGAGCGCGACGGAGTGGGTATTCCCGATAATGGACAGCAAATAAACGGCCCATCGGCTGGCGATATCGTCGGACTGCCACAGCAGCAAACTTACTCGCTCGACGAGTGGGACCGGGAGCGCACCAATGCTCAGGTCACGCTCCAGTGGAGTCCCATTGAGACGTTGACTGCAACATTAGATTATACCTACGCAGAACTGGACCTTCGTCACACGGCGAACAGTGTAGCCGCTTGGTTCAGCCCTTCAGGGCAATCCGGCAACTGGATTAACGAAGACGGTGTCGTGAGCCCACTGGTTTACACCGAAACAAATAACCAACCCGACTTTTCGATGGGTGCGTTTTCTGACGCATCAATTAACGAGCGAAAGTCTCTGGGCTTCAACATCGCCTGGGATCCGACAGACCGACTCAGTTTGGCGTTGGACTACCACGACTCAGACGCAACACGAGACCCCAACAGCGTTTACGGCAGTTCAGGCCAAGTATCAATGTCGATCTTTGGTCGAGAGCTGACGTCTGTGGACTACCGCAATGAGCTCCCAGTGCTGACCGTGGGTATGGCTGAGCCTATTTCCCCCGATGACCTGCAGATCTCTGGATCCGTGTTCAACAACTACTGGGCTGACATGAATATCGAGCAGACCCAGTTCGATGGTTCGTTCGAGCTGACTGACACGTTGGTGCTGGACTTTGGCCTTGCTCAGACTGAAGTCGAAAACTACTCTGCTTCATCGAACGTCCAGCGTAATACCTGGGGCCAGAACCAAACGTCTGCGTTTGGCAGTGTTGCCGACCTCGTTGTTCCAGCCTCGCTTGCTGGCGTTTACAGCGAGTTGGCCGGTGGCGATCAGGTGAATCTCAACTTCTTCATGGCAAATATGGAAGATCTAGCACAACGCGCTGAGTTCTTGCAGAACCTGTCCGAGAGCAACCCAATGCACCTCGCGCAAGCCAGTACGGGTGGCGATTGCGGCACGGGGTTCTGTCCGAGCTCAACACCGGATGCTGCTGACAACTTCAGCGAAGACAGCAAGGCCGCTTACTTACAGCTGAACTTTGCAGGTGAGATCATTAATCGTCCGTTTAACGTCCGCGCAGGCGTGCGTTATGAAGAGACCGAAGTGGTATCAAGCACCGCAGCACTGGCCTACGATCGGGTCGAATGGCGCTCTACCAACGAATTTGAAATTATTCGAGCCGAGGGCTCAGTACCCTCATCATTAGAGGGCGAGTATGACTTTACTCTCCCCTCTTTGGATTTTGATATTGAGTTGACCGACGACCTTGTTCTGCGTGCCTCAGCCAGTCAAACACTGGCACGCGCAGGCTATGGCTCGCTGGTGGGTACGCTCAACTTACCCACGATTACGCGTGTCGATCAGGGCATTCCTGGCGAGGCCATCGCGTCTGTCGGTAATCCCGGACTGCTCCCTTATGAGTCTGATAACTTTGATTTGTCGCTTGAGTACTATTACGGAGACGCAAGTTATGTCTCAGCCGGGTACTTCGACAAGAACGTGCGAAACTGGATTGCCGGAGGCGTACTTGAAGACGTTGTTCTGAACGATCAGCTCGCGTCTCCGGGTCTAGGCCCGCTCTACAACGACGCAGCCGCAGCGCTTCAAGCACAAAATGGTGCTTATCCGGGTAACGCAGAAATTCGCGACTACATTTTTGCAAACTTTGCCGACCAGCCTGGCGTTGACGCCGCTAACCAGGTCATTACCGGCATCGTTGGTCGTGATGACGCGGTCCCCTTCAACGTCAACACGCTCACGAACAGTGATCGTGAGGAGAGTATCGACGGCTGGGAGCTGGCGTGGCAGCACAACTTTTGGGATACCGGCCTCGGTTTCATTGCGAACATGACACTGGCTGATGGCTCAGCAGTATTCAATAACCAATCCAACGAAAGTCAGTTCGCATTGGCGGGATTGTCAGACACTCGGAACTTTGTATTGTTCTACGACAAATACGGCCTGCAAGCTCGTGTCGCGTATAACTGGCGCGACGGTTACTACACGGGTGGTGATACCAAACCCGGTTATCAGACCGAGTATGAGCAATGGGATGGCAACATCACCTACGAAGTATCGGACAGCATGGTCGTGTACGTGGAAGGCATTAACCTGACTAACGAGACGTTCCGATCGCACGGACGCAGTACTTATCAAACCTACGGTGTAGGTCAGATTGGCGCTCGTTACAACGTGGGTTTCCGCTATAAGTTGTAAGCTTAAGATCGACTACTTCTTCGATAAAACCGCCTTCTGGGCGGTTTTTTGTTTTTGTAAATACTACAAAGTCTTACACTTAGGCATAAGTGGTTGAGAGCGTGCATTGATGACTGAAGACATCAAAAATATCGTAATCGTAGGCGGCGGATCCGCCGGATGGCTTGTTGCCAGCATTCTGGCAGCCCGCTTTAAACCGAGTGACCTGGGCATCCGCATAACGCTGGTCGAATCACCCAATGTGCCCAGCGTTGGTGTCGGCGAGGGCACGTGGCCTTCCATGCGGACCACGCTCAAGAATATTGGAATATCAGAGTCGGAATTTATCCGCGAGTGTGACGCTTCACTCAAACAAGGGACCTGGTTCAAAGATTGGGTGGCTGTTGGCGATACGCCCTACTACCACCCGTTCTCGCTTCCTGAAGGCTTTGATTCGGTCAATCTGGCCGAACATTGGCTAGCGGGCGCTGCGGGGGATATATCGTTCGCAGAAGCAGTCACCCCACAGTTTTCTGTCTGCGAAAACGGCAGAGCTCCAAAGCAAATTGGCATTCCAAATTACGCCTACACCGTGAACTACGGGTACCACTTAGACGCCGGCAAGTTTGCAGGGCTTCTCACGCGAAACGCGACGCAACAGTTAGATGTTAAACACATCTCTGCTGATGTGACGGGTGTTTTAGCCGATGACGAGGGGTACATCACTGCAGTGCAGACGGCGCAACAGGGCGAGATCTCGGGCGATCTTTTTATCGACTGTACAGGGTTTCAAAGCCTACTCCTCGGACAACATTACAACGTCCCCCTAACGTCACAGAGACACCACCTGTTCAACAATGCAGCCGTCGCTGTCCAAGTGCCTTACGCTGACGAGAAGGACAGTATCGCGGCAACAACGCGGTCGACCGCGCAGCCCAACGGTTGGGTGTGGGACATTGGCTTGCAGAATCGACGCGGTGTTGGACACGTGTTCTCAACGGATTATCAAAGTCCGAAAGAGACGGAACAAAAGCTCGATGAATATCTTAAATCCACGGGTAGGTCCGAGGGTCTTTCAGGACTCTCACCCAGACTGTTAGAATTTGAACCCGGCTACCGAGAGCAGTTCTGGGTCAAGAATTGTCTCGCCATCGGTTTGTCCGCAGGCTTTATTGAGCCCTTAGAAGCGTCCGCACTGGTACTGATCGAGTTGAGCGCCAACGCGCTGGCTGACCGAATGCCACACGACAGAGCCACGATGCAGATTGTTGCGAAACGTTTTAACGCGGAGTTCCTCGGCCGGTGGCGCCAAATCATCGACTTCTTGAAGCTCCACTATGTGTTATCAGCTCGCTCTGACTCGCGTTATTGGCGCGACAACCGACTCGCAAGTTCTATTCCAGATACATTGCGCGAGAATCTCTCTTTGTGGCAAACACAGCCCCCTTGGTACCATGATGACATGCGGCGTGATGACATGTTTCCAGCGGCCAGTTATCAGTACGTTCTTTATGGAATGGGGTTTAAAACGAATAGTGCCTTACACACTCTTAGGAATGATCGCGCCCAAAGAGAGCAAGCGATTCGGCTCTTTTCTGAAACGCGCAAAAAGGCACAACGCTTTGGTCAGCACCTACCACCCAATCGATATTTAATGGACCAAGTGCGTACGCAAGATTTTTCTCCGGTCTAGAGAGGAACTGGTTTGAGTAATATTCAGAAATTAAATAACGTCCAGCATGGCAAGCTCAAGATAAAGCAGGCCTTGAGCGCCGCTGATGCTGTGATGTTCTCAGCGGTCTTCACCAGCGAGATGCGCGCACTGCAAAGCAATTTCCCGCTTCTTTTTTTCAAGAACACGAATGACGGTCGCTTTCAGCCCATCGCACTGTTTGGCTTTGAGCAGGGAGAGAACCTTTTCTTGGATGAGTCTCGTTGGGACAGTCAGTACATCCCGATGCTGATCCAAAGAGGTCCTCTCATGATCGCTACGGAGGGTAATTCTGACGCCAGCGACTCAGATCGGGTCGTCGCCATTGATATGAGCCATCCTAATGTCAACGAAGAGGAGGGAGAACCGCTCTTTTTAGAGTTTGGTGGCAACTCTGAGTACCTCGATCGATTAGCAACTATGCTTGAGGGCATTCATATTGGGTACACGAAGACGCCTCAATTTGTCGATGCGTTGCTGCAGCACGACCTGATTACGTCGGTGACGCTCAAGATCACGCTGCTCAACGGTAAGGACCATACGCTTGAAGGCTTTTATGCCATCGACGATGAAAAGCTCCAACTTCTAAATGAAGACGCGATCACCGATCTGCATCGCCGCGGGCACCTCCTACCCGCCTACATGATGGTGGCGTCTCAGTCACAGCTCAAACGCTTGATTGCGCTTAAAAACGACAAGGTTGCAGGATAAGTCCTTATGGCCGCCTGTTCAGATGCTCGACCCATCAGAGAAGTTCAGCTTACAAGCGGTTCGGTTCCTGCGAGTGGGCTTCTTGAGTCGGATACACCTTGGATTGCGAGAGGCTATTTGAATAACTGGCCTGTGGTCAAACAAGCGAGCCACAGTGACGAAAGTGCCCTGTCGTATCTCTTGGAGTTTTATCAGGGTCGACCCGTAAGCGCCTTCCTCGCCGAACCCGAGGCGAAAGGCCGCTTCTTTTATAATCAGGACGTCACCGCATTTAACTTTGTTCAGGTCAACACGCAGCTCGACCAAGTCTTTAAAAAGTTGATGAGTTTCTCGAACGAGGACGCCAATCCGGCGCTTTATGTGGGAAGCACTCAGACCAGTGCTTGGCTGCCGGGTTTTAACGAGGCGCATCAGTTGCCCTTTGCGCTTCCGGGGGCGCTGACGAGCATTTGGATCGGGAATCAAACCCGCGTCGCGGCGCATTTCGATTTCCCGAGAAATATTGCAGGCTGCATTTTAGGACAGCGACAATTCACGCTCTTCCCACCAGAACAAGTCGAGAACCTTTATGTCGGGCCGTGGGATCTGACCCCCGCAGGCCAGCCAATCAGCATGGTCGATTTCCATGAGCCAGATTACGCAGCATACCCAAAGTTTGCCGAGGCCGAGCGTCACGCACTCATTGCGCACCTGCAGCCGGGAGACGTCATCTACATTCCAAACATGTGGTGGCACCACGTCGAGTCGCTCTCACCCATCAATGGCCTGATTAATTTTTGGTGGCAAGAGACTCCGGGTGTTTACGGGTCTCCTACAGAGGCACTAAAGCACGCATTTCTGAGTATTAGGTCACTCCCGGCTCCCCAACGAAGCGCGCTAAAAGCCTTGTTCAATCACTACGTATTTGCAGAGGATACAGCGCATTTAGAACATCTTCCCGAGCACAGCTGGGGCCGCCTTGATGAAGTAACGGACACCTTGGCAAGGCAGCTTCGCGCCGAACTCACTAATTCACTGAAACGGTAATGATTTTATGACTCAACGGAATGTTGAAAGGGTCGTCATCGCAGGCGGGGGCACCGCGGGCTGGATGGCTGCCGCCGCCTTGTCGCGACTGGTCGGGCGTAAACTCTCCATCACCTTGGTTGAGTCTGAAGAGATCGGCACTGTGGGCGTGGGTGAGGCGACCATTCCAACGATACTCACAATCAATCGTCTACTGCAGATCCCAGAACCCGACTTTATTAAGCTCACCAGTGGCACCTTTAAACTGGGAATACGCTTTGAAAATTGGCTTCGCGAAGGCGAGCACTATTTGCACTCCTTTGGCGACACGGGTAAGGGAAGTTGGGCTGCCGGATTTCATCACTTCTGGCTTCGCGCCCGAGAGCTGGGACTTGCCGAGGAGTACGGCGAGTATTGTACCGAGCTCAAGGCGGCTGAAGCGGAGCGATTTGGTATATCTAGCGATCACTCGTTGAACTACGCCTACCACCTCGATGCAACCAAGTACGGTATGTATCTTCGTAAAATGGCTGAGGCCAGCGGCGTTAAACGTGTCGAGGGCAAGATAGCGACAGTCGAGCTGTGCCCCTCTGACGGCTTCATAGAGGCACTATCCCTAGAGGACGGTCAACGTATCGAGGGAGACCTCTTTATTGACTGTACAGGATTCAGAGCGCTCCTGAGCGAGGGCGCGCTGAAGACCGGCTTCGATGACTGGAGTCATTGGCTTCCCGCGAACCGTGCCTGGGCTGTCCAGAGCGAATTGTCCGAAGCGCCAAAGCCCTACACACGTGCGATCGCGCACAAAGTAGGTTGGCAGTGGCGAATCCCTCTTCAGCACCGAGCAGGAAATGGCCTGGTCTACTGTGACGGCTTCATGGAAGACGATGTCGCGCGCCAGCTCTTACTCGATAATGTTCCTGAAAAAACCATCACCGAGCCACGCCCGATTCGCTTTACCACCGGGCAACGCAAGCGCTATTGGAATAAAAACTGTATTGCTTTGGGGCTATCCAGCGGGTTCATCGAGCCGCTTGAGTCAACCAGCATTCACTTTATACAAAACGGTATCATGTGGTTGCTCATGATGTTTCCGGACACCGCTATTGAGGACAGCACCGTGCAGGAGTACAACACCAAACTCCGCGCCGAAGCTGAACACATTCGAGACTTTATCGTTCTTCACTACACACTGAACGAGCGACACGGCGACCCATTCTGGGACCACTGCCGGAACATGGCACTACCTGACTCATTGATCCATCGTATGGAACTGTTTCGACAGTCGGCGCGGGTCTTTAAGCCCCAAGACGACGTCTTTGCGGAGAACTCATGGGTACAGGTCATGATGGGACAAGGGATAACACCGGCGGGCTATCACAACATCGCTCAAGCCCTGTCGGCGGATCAAATGACTGCCTTTATGAAGGGCATACAGCATGACGTTGCAAAGACCGTGGGCAACCTACCCCCACACGGTGCGTTCGTCAAAACGCTTCTTCAGCACGCGAAAGTTTAAGCAACCCTACGCAGACTGATCCAAGCGCTCCATAGAGATTGAGCGCTCGAAGTCTTCCGGTGAATGTGGTTAAAAAAAACCGTAACGCGCAGACAAAAAAAAGCCGGGGATAAATGCCCCGGCTTTTTGTTTAGTGCAAACAATCAACGTGTCAGCAGATAGTTCCACCACACGCCGTCACCCGCGAGAACGGTCACCTCCATAGTGGCCCCGTCTTCGCTCAAGTAGGCGTTGTACGTAATGCTTCCAGGAACATCAGCAACTGATGATATCTCAGCACCGTTGATCGCTTTCGGCAAACCAACGTAGGCACCCGCGCCACTCACCGTCAATGTCTCTGAATCACCGTCGTAGACAAAGGTCGCGTTACTGCTTCCATCGTGCGGCGCGGCTGGCGCACCACAGCCTTCAACCTCAATGCCTTGCCAAGTCTCAAGCCAGGTCTCGTCACCCTGTATATTGGCGAAGGAGCCATCGTCACCGAAGACATATGCATCATCGAAGTAACATGCGCGAAGTGTTGTCACACCTTCGTCATTGTTCCACCAGGACACGTCGAACTCCGCAGGACCGACACCGAGAGAGCCGTCAGATTGCGCCATGTACCAAGTACCCGAGATGGGTGATGGCCCAGCAGGCTCTGCGATCTTCACGATCTTGTAGTTCCACCACACGCCGTCTCCCGCTTCAACAGTGACGTACATGGAACCGTCTTCTTGAGGATGCGCGTTGTACGTGATGCTGGCAGGTACATCAGCGATCGATGCGATTTCTGCACCGTTGATTGCCTTTGGCAAACCAACATAAGAACCGCTACCCGTAATCGTAAGTGTTCCACCATCTTGATCGTGACTCCAAGAACCGGGAATCGAGCTGTCGTGCGGCGCAACGGGAGCTCCACACTCTTCTGCACCACCGGACTGCCAGGGCTCAAGCCATGTCGCGCCTTGGTACTCAATGCTAAAGCTGCCATCAGGATTGAAGATGTATTCATCATCGTAGTAGCAATCACGAATCGCGAGCACACCGTCATCACCGTTCCACCACGAGACATCAAACTCTGCCGGACCTACGCCCAGTGAACCCGCCTCTGGCGCCATAACCCAGGTACCTTGGAAAGGCGATGGGGGTGGTGGCTCAGCCGTCTTAATGAACTTGTAGTTCCACCATACACCGGCGCCGGCTTCAACACTGACCAGAAGTGAACCGTCTTCTTGCTCGTAGGCGTTGTACACAATGCTGCCTGGAACGTCAGCAATCGATGCGATTTCTGCGCCATTGATCGCCTTAGGCAGGCCCATGTAGGAACCTTGACCGGTAATGGTCAACGTTTGTGCGGCATCGTCGTACTCGAAGGTTGCAGGAATCGATCCATCGTTTGGCGCTACAGGTGCACCACACTCTTCACCGCCACCAGACTGCCAAGGCTCCAACCACGTTTCATCACCGTAGACGTTACGGAAAGATCCGTCGCGACCGAAGACATATTCATCATCGTAGTAGCACGCGCGCAGCGCTATAACGCCATCGTCCCCGTTCCACCATGACACATCGAACTCGGCAGGACCGACACCTAAAGACCCGGCTTCTGGAGCCAGCATCCATGTACCCAAGATACCTGTGTCTTCAACCTCAACGCCCGCCTCTCGCTCAAGACGAATATTGGCCACCTTCAATGACTTTCCGTCTTGCTCGCCGTTGGGCGATAAGACCAAAAACGCCTTGACCGCAGCCAGATTTAACCGGCCGCCGGGTGGGTTGTTTTGTTCCGCATTCGTTGACAAAAGAAGATCTGAAATCGGTATCACGAAACTCTTCCAAGTCCCTGCGGCATAACCCGCCAAATCCAATTCAATTGCACCAGTACCCTGTGGGTAATCGTTTTCAACTTTGAAGATCACGCCGTCAGCGACAGTTTCCGCCGAGACTTGAAGATCAAACTTCAGGTTGCCACCAGTAGAACCACTGAGGTCAAGGCCTTGCGCGTCCTTAATGAACCATGCGCCACCGGCACCCGCGCCAAAGTTAATCTGAACCGCGTTGGTCCCAACATCGGAATCGCCCGTAGGCACGACAGACCAAGTCACCTGGTTTGACGTGTTTCCGTCACAATAATCTGAAGCGAACGCATTCTCCGCAGAGACCGCACAGATACCGGGTGACCAGGCTGAACCAACCTGTCCGTTATCGTCCAGTACTGTAATCACCAAGTCATCAGTAGACTGCGCTGGCGGCGCTATACCGCAGTTACCGTTTGGCGTACCACAGACCAAGCGAATGTTATCGAGCTGAACGTGTGCGTTGGAACTAGGCTCCACAACCACCAGGTTCTGAACCGCACCGAGCGCAAGCGTTTGCTCGCCAGGATTGTACAGAAGTTGATTAATGGACACGCTGTAGCTGAACCACTCGTTTTTAGGAAGGTCAGCAACGTTCAGCGTGACGCTTCCCAGTGCGGGATAACCACTGTCCATTTTGATCGAAATTGTGCTGTTTGGTGCCGTTTGTGAGCTGTCGACGTACATGTCGAACTTCAGCTCACCACCACCGAGATGACCGTAGACGTCAATCGTTTTGCCATCTGTCGCGTTGATCGCAACATTACCGCCGCCATCGCTCATGACGTCGAGTACGTTTCCACGACCCTCAACCGCGACATCTGACGCGGTGATGTTGATATTACCGTTGTCGTTGTAGCCAACAACTGCCTGCAGGTCACGCGTGACGTCGCCTGTCAGGAAAGTCCATGTCAGCGGTCCCGCGGCATCGGCGTAGATAGAGGTTGTCACGACTTCAGGTGCCTGCCCATCAGCAGATTCAACCGACCGATCAGCGAGGCTGTTACAGCCGACGCCGTTCGCAGTGGCAACCTGACACTCGTACACACGAATATAGTCCACCACCATCTCGCCCGGGACAGCCGTGGTATCGAGCTCAACGCCTGGACCCACGCCACCTACCGCCAAGTTCACTAGCAGGTGAAAGTCTTGATCAAATGGTGCGGCAGGGTTGCTCGCAAGTTGATAGCCGTCTGTGCTGTCTTTGAAGTAGTAGCTGTAGTACACGTCTTTGCTGACTGTCTTCAGGTGCTCGCCGTCAACAAACCAGCGCAGGTAGTCGCCTGACCACTCCAGCGCGTAGGTGTGCCAATCACTGGCATCGTCCACGTCAGCCGCGTCTGTTGTAATCTGATTAAGCGGCCACTCAAATCCGTAGTGTGCTGCCATGAACACACCTTGGTTGTCTGTTCCGGCATTGACGACTTCCATAATGTCGATTTCGCCGCCGGCTGCCCACGTACCGTAGGTTGAATTAGTCGGCATCATCCAAACTGCGGACCACATACCGTCGCCGGGCGCCGCCTTCGATCGAATTTCAACACGTCCGTATTGGAAATCGAACTTGTTCACCGAGCGCATCCGGGCCGACGTGAATGCACTATTGCCCACGTCTTCTTGTCGCGCTTCGATGACGAGCGCTGACGTATCGTCTACGTCCTGAATGGAAGCATTATCCGCTTGATAGTACTGGAGCTCGTAGTTTCCCCACCCGGGCAGGCCATTATCGGCGCCGTCACCGAGCTGAAATGTCCAGTTAGCCGAGTCAACACCGGCACCGTCAAATTCATCAGACCATACCAGGCTCCACTCTTCTTCTTCTTCAAGGTAGAACGGCTCAACTTCCGGAGAAGTCGCACTTCCTCCACCACACGCACTTAGGAGAGCTGCCGCAAGGCCGATTCCAAAAAGACGGCCATGACGATACAAGCGATCAAACATGAGTAACCCCAATTCAATATATTAGTTAGATTTAGCAGAGTGCTTTATCCCACAACGAAGAACAGCACTTAATACAAACGCGACGATAGGGACTTTCAGCGAGACAAGTGGGAAAGCGCCTCGTGGCGCCTTTATCCCATAAGATCTTGGACGGCAGAACGGTAGTTTCGACTGACTTTGAGACTGACGTCATCATCCAAGTGGAGAAGGCACTCGCCTTTGGGAATCGCATCGACCGAGCGCACCTTGCGAAGATTCACAATAGTAGAGCGGTGTATTCGAACAAACTCGGCAGTCAGCTTTTTTTCAAGTTCTTTCATGGTCGATCGCAAAATGTACGTCTCATTGGCCGCATGAACGCACATATAGTCGCCCGCCGCATCGATCCACTCAATAGTTTCGATCTCTACCAAGTGAGTGTGGGGGCCGTCTTTTATTGGCAGTCGGGACAGACGATCGAGCGGGTCACCGGCCAAGAGTTCGCTTCCCCCTTCAAGACCTGCAATCGCCGCAACTGCGGCCTCTTTGCCGCTCTGCATAGCGACGGACAGCATACGATCGCGAGCACGTGCTACCGCGACTTCAACGCGCTCTGCCTCAAAGGGTTTGAGTAGGTAGTCGACCGCATTGGCTTCAAATGCTCGCACGGCGTATTCATCGTAGGCTGTTGCAAAGATGACCACTGGCATAGTGTCTCCCTGGCATCGTTTGACAACTTCAAATCCGTTCAAACCGGGCATTTGCACGTCAAGGAACATTAAGTCCACCGACTGTTTCTGGAGCGCTATCAATGCTTCTCGACCACTGCGACATCGGCTCACAACCGACACCCCCGGCACTGACCTAAGCAAGGTCTCCATATAGTCGAGCGCCAAAGGTTCGTCATCGACAATCAAAATTCGAAGTTTTTCTGGCATTACCGTTTACCCCTAGTCGGCAAGTGTAACGCAAGTTTTAATCCTCCAAGCGATGATCTTGAGGCATTAAAACTGAACATGTCGCCATAGAGATTTTCCAACCGTTCCGCGGTGCTTCGCAGTCCGAAACCCGGGCTATCAAATAAGTCCGCCAAGTTCGGGTCTTTCATGCCTTCACTTGACCCACTGTCCTCAACGCTGAGAACGAGCGATTTAGTCTCACGACGGGCTGTCACTCGAATGCACCCCCCCTCCTCTGCACGGCCAATGGCATGCTTGATCGCGTTTTCCACCAAAGGCTGCAGCACCAAACTCGGAACTTGGATGGCGAGCGCGCTGGGATCGATGTCTTGCTCTACAACCAACCGATCTGAAAATCGCACCTGCTCAATTCTCAAGTAATGGTCCAGCGCCTCGATTTCATCGCGCAAAGGGATCGTAATATTACTATCGGACTCCAATGAAAACCGAAGAAACGTCGAGAGCTCGGTAATCATACTCTGTGCGTCCTGACTTCGTTGCGTGCCGACCAGCGATGCAATTGAGTTAAGCGTATTGAATAAGAAATGTGGATTAAGCTGATAACGCAACAACTTCAGTTGCGCCTCTTTTGCTGCCGACTCCGCAGATACGAGCTTAAAGGCTTCTTTTCGGCGACCGGCCTCGATCACCAGTAGAGACTCCTTCTCGCTTTGAAGTAGTTGAGCAAACTTAACCAGGTGATACAGCGATACCCACGCAAGGAACACAAACAAAGAGGCGAAGAACCAACCTCCAAAGTCGCCCCATAATCCTGTCTCATAGGTAATGGTCATCATGAGCTGAAGACGCAATCCGGTCCACACGGTGGCGCTCAGAACAATCAGCCCAATCGCAACAGAAACGCGATGCCACGGCGTCCAATTCCACGTGTGTTTAATGGCCGTTCGCAAGGGGACGCTTAACATGAACCCAATAATAGATTGGATAATGTTGTGCGCAATGTAAGCAAACTGCAATTGGTCGTAGGGCAGCGACAAACTCACCAAGGTCACGAGCGAGAGACCGATCCAGCCACCCGCGTTCAGCAGCCAAAACAGCCTGTCCGAGTCATAGACCGTGCGAGAAAAGAACTGCGTAAACGAGCCACTTTGTGTCAGCAACCGATTCATCCAGAGCTATTGTTCAGCGACTGAAATGCGCTCAAACCTTGAGTCCACCGGTGTCTATATCCACAAACCGACCCCCCGTACGCACCAACTCTTCAAGTAGCGGTGACACACGAATCGAGTTGTCAGATGCCGCAAGATCAGTCATGACCGCAAGCACCTTGTCAGCGCCAATGGTGTCCGCATAATACATCACACCGCCCTTATCCAGCGGCCAGCCATAACCGTTAATCCAGACGACATCGATATCACTCGGGCGCTGCGTTTTATTTTCTTCCAGAATCGCCAAAGCCTCATTGACCATGGGTATGACGCAGCGATCGACGATGTCTGCGGCCAATAACGTGGCATCGGTCGCACCGGTAATGTCTCGAATAATACCGGCCGTCACATCCGAGGGAATATTCTTCCGACTTTCGTCATAGTCGTAATATCCCGCCCCTGTCTTTTGACCTCGTCGGTCGAGCTCACACAGTGCATCGCGGATGGGGTTCGTAGTCTTCGCGCCCTTTTTCCAACCGATATCAAGGCCCGCAAGGTCCGCCATTTGAAACGGACCCATCTTAAATCCAAACTCATTAAAGGCGGCGTCGATGTCCCACGGCATAATTCCCTCGTAGACCAACTTGTTCGCCTGGTACTGCCGAGCGAATAAAATTCGGTTGCCCACAAACCCCGGACAGACACCGACAAGCGTTGCCACTTTACCAATGTGCTTAGCTAGATCGACGGAGGTTGCCACGACATCGTCCGCCGTATGCTCCGCACGAACAATCTCAAGCAGGCGCATGACATTAGCGGGCGAGAAAAAGTGAAGGCCAATGACATCTTCTGGCCTAGACGTCACCGCGGCGATCTCGTCAATATTAAGCGCCGAGGTATTGGTTGCGAGAATTGCACCGGGCTTCGCTATCTTATCGAGCTGACTAAACACGGACTTTTTAATGTCCATGTCTTCAAACACCGCTTCAATAATCAGGTCGCAGTCTGCCAGTGCGGAGAGGTCCAGTGCTGGCGAATAGCAATTCATGCAAATGTCGACCTCCTCTTGCGGAAACCGGCCTCTGTCTGCGCTGCGCTGATAGTTCTTGCGAATGGTGCTCAAGCCACGATCCAGCGCTTCTTGCTTCGTTTCGACCAGTGTGACTGGAATTCCCACCGACGCAAAATTCATGGAAATTCCGCCACCCATCGTCCCCGCGCCAATAATGCCCACACGCTCAATATTACGGCGCGGCAAATCATCGGCAATGCCGTCAACGTTCCAGGCTTGGTGGGCGGCATGACGCAAATAGTCAGCGACTTTTGAGTCAGAGTGGGGATTTGTCATCGGTTTACCTCTATTTAATTAGGTGTGGTGTTTGTATCTGCACAGAGTTTAGTGCCTAAGACTCGTCAGGTAAAAGCCCCAACAATATCTCAGCACTTTCTTCAAAATTATTTTTATATTTCTACAGCAGACACCGGGACAGTCACTTGAGCGCGCAAACGTTCTCTAACCGGCTTCCCGATCGACCATTACTTATTTGAGGCGTCCTCTCAGGCGAGACCACCCATTAAGACGTACTTAATCTCTAAGTAGTCCTCGATGCCGTATTTCGACCCCTCGCGACCCGATCCGGATTCTTTAACACCACCAAAAGGAGCCATCTCGTTAGAGATAATACCTTCGTTAACACCGACGATGCCGTATTCGAGCGCCTCGCTAACACGCCACACGCGACCAATATCACGCGTATAAAAATAGCTCGCCAATCCGAACTCGGTATCGTTCGCCAGTGCGATCGCCTCGGCTTCAGTGTCAAAGACGGTAATCGGTGCAACCGGACCAAAAATTTCATTGCGAAACACAGCCATATCTGGCGTCACGCCCGTCAGTATGGTCGGTGCGTAGAAATTACCGCCACGTTCGCTCGGAGATCCGCCCAGCGCCACTTGGGCACCTGCATTTACCGTGTCCTGTACCAACGCATCCACGTCGTGTACCGCGCGGCTGTTGACCAATGGACCCAGGTCAACACCGTCCTCAAGACCGTCACCCAGAGTCAGCTTTGACGTTTCAGCGATGAGTTTTTGGGTGAACTCCTCGGCCACCGACGCTTGAACCAGCAAACGGTTTGAACAGACGCACGTTTGACCACTGTTTCGATACTTCGACACCAAGGCGCCCTGCACGGCTGAATCAATGTCAGCATCGTTGAACACAATAAATGGCGCATTACCGCCAAGCTCCATCGATGTTTTCTTCAGTGTGGGAATGCATTGGGACTCCAGTAGTTTTCCAATTTCCGTGGAGCCTGTAAATGACAGTTTACGAACCACAGGGTTACTGGTTAATTCATTGCCAATATCGGCAGAGCTCCCAACCACAACATTAAGCACGCCATCTGGAATCCCTGCACGGTGAGCAAGCTCGGCCAGGGCTAGCGCTGAAAGGGGCGTCTCGCTGGCGGGCTTGATCACAATCGAGCACCCTGCCGCAAGGGCTGGTGCCGCCTTGCGGGTGATCATTGCATTGGGGAAATTCCATGGCGTGATGGCCGCACACACCCCGACCGGCTGTTTTATACAGACAATACGTTTATCCGGTGATGGGCTGGGTATAACGTCACCGTCCACTCGTTTGGCCTGCTCGGCAAACCATTCAATATACGAGGCGCCGTAGGCCACCTCGCCGCGGCTTTCAGCGATCACCTTGCCCTGCTCTAGTGTCATAATGCGCGCAAGGTCTTCTTGGTTTGCCATGATGATGTTAAACCAATCGCGAAGAATATTTGACCGAGCCTTTGCCGGGAGTTCACGCCAGCTTTTCATCGCCTCAGACGCTGCCGCAATTGCCGCCCGCGTCTCTTGTGCACCCAACTTGGCAACACGTGCAATAACGTCACCATTAACCGGGTTCAAGACGTCAATGGTCGAACCATCGTTGGCATCGACCCAGGCACCGTTGATAAACGATTGCGTTTTAAAAAGGCCTTGATCGTTGAGTTGGTTTATCACGCTCTACTCCCCCGCGCGTTAATGACAAATGAAGCTTATCTAGTGATCTTACCCATTGAGTTTTGCGAGTGTCTCAGAATCGAGACCCAATGAACCCAACACCTCAGCGGTATTTGCACCGGCCACAGGGACCTCACCGGCGTCGCCCGGAGTTCGACTGAGCTTTGGCGCTGGCGAAGGCTGGGAAATTCCGTCCCGGGTAAAGAATGTCTCTCGTGCCACGTTATGCGGGTGCTCAAGCGCCTCCGAGAAATTAAGCACCGGTGCAAAACAAACATCGGTCCCCTCGAACTGATCACACCACTGCTGACGCGTCTTCGCTGCGAAAATATCGCGGAATCTTGCCTTACCGGCTGGCCACTGTGCCTTGTCCCATTGATCGGCGAACACTGGGTCTTCAGTCAGCTCAAGCGCTCGAATGAGTAACGCGTAAAACTGTGGCTCAAGTGCGCACACGGTCACATACTCGCCGTCGGAACATTGATACGTGTCGTGCCACGGCGATCCAAAGTCGGCCCAGCCTGAGCCAGGGACGTCGGTCATCTGACCCGAATTGTGCATACCCCACAGCAGCGTCGAAATATAAGCCGATCCGTCGGTGATTGCCGCATCGACAATTTGACCCTCGCCTGACTGTTTGGCATGAATGATGGCGCTTAAAATGCCAAACACGAGCATCATGGTGCCCCCACCCAAGTCACCGATAAGGGTCAAGGGTGCGGTCGGCCGCTGTTCATGGCTCCCGCCCGCCCAAAGCGCGCCGGTGAGCGCAATATAATTCGGGTCGTGGCCTGCCGCATGCGACAAGGGGCCTGTTTGCCCCCAACCGGTCATGCGACCGTACACAAGCTTTGGGTTTCGAGCACAACACACCTCTGGGCCCAAACCTAGGCGCTCCATGACACCGGGCCTAAAGCCCTCAATAAGCACATCGGCACCGTCAATGATTCGTAAAAGCGCCTCGACGGCATCGGGATCTTTCAAATTCAAAGCAACGGACTTCTTACCGCGGTTGAAGATGGCGTACTTTGCAAATACCGCCGCGGCCTCTTTGTCTGGTACAGGTCGGTCTATGACGGTCACCTGCGCACCCATGTCCGCTAACATCATGCCGGCACAAGGTCCCGGCCCAATCCCTGCAAGCTCTACCACTTTGATCCCGTTTAACGCACCTGCTGCCATGATGTACCCCTCAAATCGAAGGCAACGATGCTCGCACCAAGCGTCAGTCGATGCAATGTGTCGTCGCCAGTGAGTGAGCAATCTGCTACTCGGCTGAACGCCCCATTAAACTCAGCGGTTTATCCATGGAGTAACTTACCGGTTAGCACTTGGCCAACCGGCCCGCACGCGATATGTTCTGTCTAGTGCTTAAGCAAAACGCGCGTCCACCGTCTCGCAACGTGGGTTTTGCGACGTCAATTTTAAAAATAAATAATAACGAGGAAGCCTGATGACACCGACTGCCAGATCACTGAAAACAACCCTCTTTCTTCTGACGTGTGCCGCATCCATGGGAGCCGCGGCTGATGAATGCATGCCCTCCCCTTGGGGGACTGATGATCAAATTGGTGCGGCTAACCGAATCACTACGGAGCGTACAGCCACAGCCGCTCAGCTGGTGAAAAAAGGGGAAAGTCACCCACTGGGTATTGTGATCGAGCCCGGCATGCCCGCCTATCCGCCACGTTACACGCAACTTCAAGTGGTTCAGCCGCTCCAACAATTCAATGCCGACCTTGGTGTGGGCTGGGATGCAAGCTCTAACGATGATGTGCTTCAGATGTGGCTGGGGACCGGACCACAGATCGATGGACTGGGTCATATGGGTGAAGCGGGCGAGTTCTATAACTGCAACCAAGGCAAAGACTTCTCAGTCATTACGGGTCTGACGAAACTCGACATCAGCGGCATTCCCCCCCTTGTCGGAAGAGGTGTTTTGATCGACATCGCTAAACAGATGGGTGTCACCCACTTGGCCGCGGGAGAGCCTATTACGTCAGACGACATTAAGGCCGCAATGAAAGCCCAAAATACCGTCATTGGTGAAGGCGACATCGTGCTTCTGCACACGGGCTATACCGACGCGAAACTGAAGACCGAGCCGCAACTTTGGGCCGCGAGCATTCCCGGCATTACCAATGAGGCCGCTGTGTTTCTTGCGAGCTTGAAACCCACAGCCGTAGGAGCAGACACCTGGGGGCTAGGCGCCGTTCCTCCGCGCCCCGGGGACAAGATATTCTATGACCACGTCGTACTGCTGAAGCACAACGGTATTTACATTCTTGAGACGATGAATACCGGTCGACTGGCTCAAGAGTCGGTGCACGAGTTTATGTTTGTTTTGGGGCAAGCGCGTCTTAAAGGCGCTGTTCAAATGATCATTAACCCAGTAGCTATGTGGTAAGTCATACAAAACAAATCCAAGTTTTTATTAAAAAAAAGGGCAGCCTTCGCTGCCCTTCTTCAGCACAGAGTACACTCAGTCT
>Ga0208971_1000039_pt1 | contig 86774 bp, 77 predicted proteins | sample AOAMet1_18_M0_10_2_FD_188229 | JGI IMG/M metagenome (GOLD analysis project Ga0208971, IMG submission 188229) | Ammonia-oxidizing marine microbial communities from Monterey Bay, California, USA - CAN11_18_M0_10 (SPAdes) | ecosystem: Environmental > Aquatic > Marine > Intertidal zone | place...
CGTGCCGTACTCTCAATCACCATCACCATCTGTTTGATCGTGGCAGGAAACTTAAGTTTCCACTCTCCTTTCTCGTTTACTAGTGTGTACACCAGAATATCTGTCCCCATTTGGTCACCCTGGGACATTTTGAGCCGGGCGACGATATGTACCAGGTCGTCAGTCTCCTGAATCTTACCGATGATCTCCCGGTCTGTAACTTTAAGGTGTTGTGAACGCGCAGCTTTGAGGATTTCATTGGCAAGGGCGTTCAGATAAAACTCTGCCGGTGTTTTGGCCACCTGGCTCATGGAGACTTTCTGTCCGAAAACACGGCGTTGCAAACCATATTCGCCAAAATTCGCCTGGTACTGAATGGATTCATCTATAGTCTTCTTCAGGCTATCCATACTTTCGGAATCCATTAGGCCGGCGATACCCTCCGGTTCCTGTTCTGTCAGGATAGAGAGATACTTTTCCAGGGTCTCCTCGGGGGGACTCGAGGCAATCGCGGTCGAATTCAGTAGTACCGTACAAACGAGAGCAATCAGGTAGTGCATAGGGATTCCTTGAACTGGCTAAATTAAAGTTAGTTTACCTGCTATTGACTGCCATTGGGTGTGATGAGTGGTAATGTCTAACGCTCACCGTTGGGCACCCAAAGAATGACAGTATTGATGAACGCCAGAGATCAGAATTCCTTAGGCATTGTGGCCCAGGCGGAAATGCACCATGCCCTGTTGCTTGGATTACAGCTCATGATCGCGTCTAATCGAGATCGAAGTGAAGTTTATGATTGGATGTTCCGGCTATTCCGCAGGCAACACAAAGACAAATTCTTGTCGAGCTTTGGTAAGTTGGGGTTAGAAGGTTTGCCGCATGCTGTCGCCTGCGCCCAATACCATGTAATGGCTAATAGCATTGGTGGTGTCCCTGTTGAGTACCTTGCGGAGAGTGACACAAAGGCGTGGGTCAGGTTCCGGTATCCACGCTGGATGTATCTTGGCGCAACTATCTGCGGTATCCCTGTTGAGGTCAGCCGTGGCTTCCTTGATGGCTGGTATGCTGAAAACGGTGTTTCGCTGAACAATCCCAAATTGGGTTTTGTCTGCGTGTCAGAAGACATGACAGGTGAGTTTGGGCTCTGTGGATATTTTAAGGAATTTGATCATGACCTTAAGGATAGTGAACGATTGCAGTTTGCCCATGAACGGCCACCTGCGTTCAATCAGGAAGATCAACCCAGGTTGCCCGCCGAGGGCTGGAGTGAAGAAAGGCTTGAGAAAGCAAACCGAAACTATGCAATGGAGTTTGTCCGAAACGGACTGATAGAACTTCATGGGGTTATTGGTGACAGCCAAACAAAAGCGCTGGGCGGTAGGGCGGCAAGGTTAATCGGGCTGCAGTACTGCTCCCAGACGCGAGCGCTTATCGGGACAGAAGACGGCGACCTTGCTTCGGCGGGAAGCTATCTTTCCAGGATGTTTGCCGGGCTCGGCGATGAAACGGTCGTGAAATTAAGTGGTAGTACATTGCAGATTATTCACACTGGCTTACGCATTACTCAAGGCCTGGAACCAGTAGATCGGGAGACTGTTCTAGTGATATGGAAAGAACTCTGGTTGGGTGCTCTCGCCTCTTTCCAGCGGATGAAACACGCAGAGGTTGAAATCAACGAAGACTCGATTGTTTGGACGATCACGGATGTTGCGTAAGAGTTGCAGCGGGCGAGAATGGTAAAGATAGTGAACCACGCAATCTGGCCGAATTGACCCATCGAATCATAAAAAGGTCGCAACGAACTGGCTGACTCGATATGGTTCACCTATGCTAGAGATGAACCGTGAACAAATTGCCGCTGCCTTTGATGAAGGTGAAGTGCTGCATGTCCCTGATCTTGATAATGTTCAGTGGCCGTCCCTTGATTATTTTGGCTGGGTGCATCCTTCAGGGCATCTCGGTTTCGTCGTTTTACAGTCACCCAACGATGGACGAAGTCGTGGTATCAGATTGAGCCGAGCAAAACGGTCGGCGAAAAAACCGCGTATGGAGATGTGTTCCTGGTGTCATCATGTTCACAAAGCAAATGGGACCGCGATGTTTACGGTGCAGGTAAGAGGCAGTGAGGGACGACATACACTGGGCAATATTGTTTGTAAGGACCTGGATTGCAGCCTGAGGATAAGGAACCTGGTGCAGCCAGACAGTTTTATGCGCGAGACGTTATACCAGCCAGCCAAGATCTGGCGTATGCAGACGACGATGCATAAGTGGCTGGGAAGAGCCAAGCAGCTCTAGTGGTCAACCAACCTGGAAACACTGTACTACTGTTTGTCTGTGTTTTTTGGGACGGCGGTCAGGTTTCTTAACAGGTCGCCTTGTTCTGCACAATTAAGTATTTCCGTCGTCCGATCAACCCCTTCTGCCTTGCCGAACAGGTATCCCTGAATAGACTCACAGCCCAGGTTCTTCAGGTATTCCAGTTGGGGATCAGTCTCAACACCTTCGGCAATAAGGTTCAATTTCAATCCTTTAGCCATAGCCACGATAGCATCAACGATTGAAGTCGCTTCTTCACTCTCGTTAATTGAACTGACAAAACTCTTGTCGATCTTCAGCGTGTTAATAGGGAATTGTTGCAGGTAGCTGAGCGATGAGTAGCCGGTCCCGAAATCATCAATGGCAACCTTTATATCGTGGGTCGCCAGTTCACGTAATTTTCGTATAGCGCTCGACATGTCGTTCATGATGACGTTTTCTGTTATTTCCGCTTCGAGTACGCTGCCAGGCAGGTCATATTTATGCAGAGCAGACAGAACGTCTTCAATAAAGTTATCGTGCTCAACCTGTACACTTGAAAAGTTGATAGAGACTCGAACGTTCTTCATGCCTTCTTGCCGCCACTTTTGCACATCAGCACAGGCGCGATCCAGGACATACCTCCCTAACTCCAGGATGATGCCCGTTTCTTCCGCGATGGGGATGAAGTCACCGGGATAAATCAGTCCGTTAATGGGATGTTCCCAGCGGATCAAAGCCTCAAATCCAACAAGTTTTTCGGTGATGGCATTCACCTGTGGCTGGTAGCATATTTTGATGTCGTCAGTGGTCAGGGCTTTGCGAAGCTCTCTTTCGGTATTTAGCCGGGCACTGGACGCTTCGTTCATAGAAGGGTGGAAGAACTCGTAACCATTTTTGCCGCGCTCCTTGACGCTGTACATCGCAAGGTCAGCTGATGCGATTAACGCTTCGATGGTGTTCCCGGAGTCAGGATAAAGAGCAATACCGATGCTTGCTGTAACGTACAGTTCGTGCTCTTCGATTCGTAGTGGTTCCTTGAACACTTCCAGGATTTTCTGTGCAATGATCTGCGCGTCTTCTTCCTGGTTTACGTTTGGCAGAATGAGCGCAAACTCGTCGCCGCCAAACCTTGCTAGCGTGTCGCCCTTTCGAATGCAGCTTTCCAGTCTGTGTGAGACAGATTGCAGCAGTCGATCGCCCATAGCGTGTCCAAGAGTGTCGTTGATCCATTTGAAGCGGTCCAGGTCAAGGAAAATGACGGCCAGCCTTTGGCCATTTCGAAGTGCCTGGGTCATTGCTACTCCGAGTCGATCTTCCATCAGCATTCGGTTGGGTAACTTGGTCAGCGTGTCGTGATAGGCGTGGTGATTAATTACCTCCTGAGCCTGCTTCTTCTCTGTGACATCCCGTGCAACGCCGTAGACGCCGCCGCGGATACCCGCACCACCCGGGTCAATAGACATTGATGTTGTATCGAAGTAGCGATGCTCGGAACCGTCTTTGCAGGTAAGCTTTAGTTCAACCTTATGAGACTTCCTGCGCCCGTTGCGCGGTTCCGCGAATACATTTCTAGCGAGTTCTTTGTTTGGGCTGGAAACCAGCTTTGAATAATGCTGGCCTAGCAGTTCGTTTTTTTCGAACCCTAAAGCCTGGTAGACGGTTTCATTCAGGAAAGTAAAATTCCCATCCTTGTCGAGGATAAACACAATGTCGGGTGAATTGTCGACGATGAATCGATGTAAGTGTTCGCTTTCTTCGAGTTTCTTCTGGATGTTTTCGTTGGTGACTTCCAGTTGTTTCGTGCTGGTGGCGTTCTTTACAGTTGCCAGAAGTTCGTCCGGCACATAGGGTTTTTTAAGAAAGTCGTAAGCACCTTTTTTTAATGCATTGCGCGTAGATTCAAAATCAGTATTGCCACTGATGACAATAATCTTAACGTCGATCTTCGTTTGTGCGACATGATCAATCACCTCGTATCCCGAGCCATTGGGCATATTCAGGTCAAGCAGAACTGAGTCATAGGATTGCTGCTCCAGCATTTTGATAGCATCAAAACCACAGCTTGCGGTGCTGACCTCGTAGCCAGATATCGTCATGAGCTCTTTCAGGCTATCAAGTTGTCCCGGCTCGTCATCGACGATCAGGACTGTGTATAGAAGTTGTATCTCTTTTAAAGCACTCATTAAAAGTTACCTGTGTTGAAGCTGCGGAATAGTGATTCGGAACTCAGTTCCATGTTGGTCGGACCGATAAGTAACAAAGCCGTTTGCGGCTTCCGTTAGCTGCTTGACCACGGCTAGTCCCTCTCCACTGTGGTCACCGGATTTTGTTGAGACTCCCCGGTTGAAAACGTTACCGATATCATCTGCGATACCCTGGCCAGAGTCTCGAACGGAAAGCTCGACAAAGATATTGTTTCCATGCATGAATTTCCCGGCAGTACAAAGAGAGATGGTATCCCCGCGAGAGCTCGATTCAGTCGCGTTCTTGATCACGTTAGTCAGGATCTGTTTAAGATTGTTGCTATGAATCTGCATAATTGGGTTTGATTCATCCAGCCGGTACTCGAATTCAATGTCATGACCCTGGTCGAATAGTGCACCTATTTGCCGGGTGACTTTGTTCACGTCACACTCCCCTGGTCGATTCGCCGACTCGAGTTTGAGATCATTAAAACTACGGACGATCTCAGCTGTCCTGAATAGTTCGCTACTGACAGATTCAAGGGTGGCCTGTGCTTCATGTTCCGGGCCAAGCTTTAGGGATAATACTTTTAGATAGTTTTGTACGGTGGAAATCGGATTGTTAGCTTCGTGAATAATTTCGCGTACTCGACTATCCAGTGCGTCAGCGTCAATGCCTCTATTAAGCTTGGCAGTAAACAGATACCTGCAGATTCTTCCGAACTGTTCTATGAGTTTTGGGCTGGACAATGCTGTGGTAAGTGTTGTTGAGCTCAGTGCCAGCAGGGTCACGGCAACACACATGGATGTGTCGTTCTCGCTGACGAATATTGGAATGGCCAGGCCGTCTTTGGATCCCATCGAGACAAGAACTTTTTCATCTGCGACGGTCAAAAATTCACTAGTTGCTACGGGATTAGTGCTTATTGCAGCCTGGTTAATTATAGATTGCGGTGAGCTCAGCTGATGCAGTTGGTTGAACCAGCCAGTCGAGTTCTCCGTAAAGATCGTTACCGCTCTTGAGTCAAAGAGCCCCGAAGCCAGGGCTTGGATCGCGCAATCCCGAGAGGTCTGACGCGCCAGTGCAATGCTACTGTCGATGAGATTGGCAACGTTTAACGTAAGCTCGAATCGTGAATTGATGTCGGTAATCGGAGCTGCGGATTCTGGCAGCGGAAGGTCGGACAGGAGTGAGTTAATTTTTGCCGCCGGTATACACAACAGCGAAGCACATTCATCAATGTCGATCTCTGTCTCAACGCTGCAGTGGCTGGCGACCGCAACCAGTCGCGTCAGTAGGGGTGAACCGTGCAGTGTTGATAACGCCCGATTGTAATATCTCAGAGCGTCGGTGACCTCAGGGTCGGGGATAGCAATGTCGTGGTGAACCAGTCGACATGTGAGTGCTGTCTGGTGTGCTAGAGCGGGGTCAACTAGATGCGCCAGTGCAAGGCCGATCTGCGAAGTTTGCTGGTGTTGCCCGTTCAGCGAGTCGATTCCCTTTAGGTTAACCTGATTAGCCACGGTCAGCGCCCCCCGCCTTAGGTCCTCCAGCGTGAATGCCTCATGCCACTTTATTAGCTGTGCGGGCGGTCTTGCGGCTAGAAAGGGCAGGAGTGTTGCGACGTGGGATTCGAGCGTATCGACCCAAATCGAACAATCTGTATTATCTGACTCATACAGCTTGAGCAAATTTAGGAGCGTCTGAGGCCCGGTGGAAGGATTGTTTCCCACTTCAATGCTGTTTCTTAGAGTGGCATTGGCGGCCGTCATTCAGCAATATTAGATTGATAGTCTTATTTAAACAATAACTTATAACATTTTATTAAGTGTTTTTGTTGAAAGTGCTCGTAAGTCTGCGATGCCTACGGGTCGAAATAGGCGTCAATCACCTCAATCATACTTTTTTGGCTAAAACGGGGCTTATTTCTGTCTTGAACGTCTTCGACCGCTAGTTCGCGAAAGCGCTTCATGGTGTCGAAGTAGTCCGGGATGTTCGATCAGGCAGTTGGTCTACCGTGAGTGCTTTATTGCCAGGGTCGACAACATCTTCTTCATCAAGGTGGTGAGTAATACTGATGGAGGTAACCTGGTACCTGGCCCGTCATCTACCACTGGATCCTTTTCGCAGCCGCGAAGGTGGCTGATATTGCACCTCAGGAGCGGATGCACATGCGGCTCGTTATTAAGTGTCAGCTCATTGGTCAGTTTTCTGATGTCATACCAATGGTCGGCGACTCGCAACGTGGCGTTTACCTGTCAAGGGTCGGGGCCTTAGTTTATGCTTCATGGTTTTGATCAGGCAATGAATCATGCTCGAATACGAAGCTCACGATCTGGTCGGTAATGTGGGCGTATTGTGTATTCTCGCAACCTATCTGCTTCTGCAAATTGAACGAATTGAACCGACAAGCCTGATTTTCTCCGGGCTCAATGCGCTTGGTGCAGGGATGGTCCTATTCTCTCTCATGGATGACTTTAACCTGAGCGCTTTCATTATCGAGTCCGCGTGGCTGATGATTTCAGTCTTTGGCTTCGCGAGACAATTCTTCAAAGCCGAAGCCGCCTGATTGATGTCGTGGTTCTTCTCCCAAATCGATAGTGTTATTCGCCCGGCGGGCCGTGTGTTTTATGGTTGGTATATCGTCGGCGCGGCTGGTGGTTTGCAGCTTCTTTCCGGACTGTTGTGGATGCACTCCTATGGTGCCTATGTAGTCTTGCTGCAGGAAGAATTCGGCTGGAGTAAAGCGCTCGTGGCCGGTGCCTTTGCGCTGACGCGAATCGAAAGCGGAATCCTTGGGCCTCTTCAAGGTTGGCTAACTGACCAGTATGGCCCCCGGATTGTGCTTGGCGTGGGTATTGTGATCTTTGGGTTGGGATTCATGGCGTTCAGCCAGATCACGACGCTTCTCGAGTTCTACCTGACTTTCGCGCTGATCGCAGTTGGCTCCAGCCTTGGCGGGTTCGCCACGGTGATGGTGGCTATTGTGAACTGGTTCAGCCGCCATAGAGCCAAGGCCGTTGCCCTGTCCCAAATGGGTTACTCGCTTGGCGGGCTCGCGGTCCCGGTGGTGATTATTTGTCTTGAATCATTCGGCTGGAGGGCAACAGCCTTCTATTCCGGTTTGATGGTTATCGTGGTTGGGTTTCCGCTGGTTTTCCTGGTGCGTCATCGTCCGCAGGACTATGGGGAACTGGTCGATGGTGGTAGCCAGTTAGACAGCAACGGAATGCAAATGGTGTTTGCGAGTGGTCGTGATTTCACGACCCGACAGGCGGTGCGAACCTCTTCTTTCTGGTTGATTTCCATGGGGCACGCCTGCGCGCTGTTAACTGTGTCATCGATCATGGTGCACCTGGTTTCGCACCTAACCGAAGGTCTCGCTTATTCCCTGGGGCAAGCGGGTCTTGTGGTTGCGGCGCTGACCGGCTTCCAGATGCTGGGGCAGATAGGTGGTGGGTTCATCGGCGACCGGTTTGACAAACAGATGATCTGTGTCGTCTGCATGATGTTTCACACCGCGGCACTGTTTCTTATTGCAAATGCTACAGAGCTCTGGATGGTCTTACTGTTCACTGCGATGCACGGACTTGCCTGGGGAATCAGGGGCCCACTGATGGTCGCGCTACGTGCGGACTATTTTGGCCCGTCATCTTTTGGCACGATCATGGGGTTCTCTTCCCTGGTCGTGATGTTGGGCATGTCGATTGGGCCGATCTATGCAGGATATATGGCGGATACTCGCGGCGATTACGTGGTCGGGTTTAGCGTACTGGGTATTGGCGCACTCCTTGGGTCGCTATGTTTTTTGTTTGCCCGGCCCCCGGTTCATCCTGATGATGATAAGCTGGTGGGTGAGAAGTGACAGCTTGTGTTAGGCGATGGTGTTAACGAAATGGGACTAACCAGAAGTGGCTACCTGAAGGCGATGGGTATTGATGTCTGGACATCGAGACCAACTGTTGCGCCCCAGATGGTTGCTGCGGTGGAAGCTGCAATCGAGCCCCCGAACAACGCACAGAACAACGCACAGAACGACGCACCGAGCGACGCACAGAACAACGCACCGAGCGACGCCACGAACAACCTTGCGAACAAGCCCACAGGAATACCCAGGCAGGCAGCTGCCAAGAAAGTCGAGGCTGATGTGGAGGTTCAAGCCGAAGTTGCAGAGACCGGCAAAAAAATCCCTGAATTCATGTTGGCGTTGTTTCACTATGAAACGGTTGGTATTTGCCTATCTCTGAGTGCTGAAAGTGAACTTCCCAGAAGGTTCTGTGACGATGTGGCGCGCGCCATGGGTGGCAATATCGAATCCGTGCGTTACCAGTTACTCAAATGGCCAATGCTGAGCACATCCGGTATTGATCAATCCATTAACGCGGCGCGAGAGGTCGTTACGCAGAAATTCCGGCAAATGCCTGCCAGGGTATTGGTGTTTGGGGACGATGTAGGCGAGTACTACAATCCGCTGCGCGACCTGGCTCCCCTGTCGGCGGGCGCAGTTGGTGTCCAGACGTTGCTTAAGGTGCCGTCCCTGAGAGACCTTCTTGAGTCGGGTTCTGCCAAGCGCGACCTGATGCTGGCAATGCATCGTTGGCGCAGCAGCGAGATGCCTTGATGTCCAGCGAGGTCCGACCCATGCAGCTGACCGATCTGCCTGGTGTACTTCGAAACGAGCGCGGGGGTTATACGCATCCCTGGTCTGAAGGAATTTTCAAGGACTGCCTTCGCAACGGCCAGGAATGCTGGTTGTTGATGTGTGGCGATCAGAACGTCGGTCATGGCATTCTGTCGGTTGCGGCTGGCGAGGCTCATCTGCTGAATGTTTGCGTGCATCCTGATTTCCAGGGCAATGGTTTTGGGCGCGTTCTGGTCGAGCACATGTTGAAGCGGGCCCGGAAGGGAGAGGCATCGACCATATTTCTTGAGGTGAGGCCTTCGAATGTTGTGGCCTGTGAGCTCTACGATAAGCTCGGCTTTAACGAGGTCGGGGTTCGGGAAAACTACTATCCGTCTTACGTTGGACGGGAAGACGCACTGGTTCTGGCGAAAGATCTGTTCTGAAGTCCGTCTGTACCTGCACCGTTTGCGTCTATATAATGCCGCGGCTTTCGCAATAACTCCGATAGATTCCCATGATTGAGCAACAGGTCGACAAACGACGTACCTTTGCGATTATCTCGCACCCGGACGCGGGTAAGACCACGATTACAGAAAAGCTTTTGCTGTTCGGAAAGGCTATTCAGCTGGCGGGTACGGTTAAGTCTAAGAAGTCTGATCGCTATGCGGCCTCTGACTGGATGGAGATGGAGAAACAGCGGGGCATTAGTGTCACTACTTCCGTCATGCAGTTCCCCTATAAGGGCCGAATCGTCAATCTGCTCGATACTCCGGGGCACGAAGACTTTTCTGAAGATACTTATAGAACATTAACGGCGGTGGATTCTGTTTTGATGGTGATCGACGCGGCAAAGGGTGTCGAAGGTCGAACAGTCAAGTTGATGGAAGTTTGCCGGCTTCGTGACACGCCGATTCTCACCTTCGTCAACAAGCTCGATAGAGAAGTCAGAGATCCCATCGATGTGATGGATGAAGTGGAATCCGTATTAAAGATTGCATGCGCGCCCATCACCTGGCCCATTGGAATGGGCAGTCGTTTTAAAGGTGTGTATCACCTCTATGACGATGAAATCCATGTGTTTGAAACAGGTCAGGGTGATGTCGCTTCGGACGTGCGAATTATCAGGGAGCTCGGTTCCAGGGAAGCCGCGGAGTTTCTGGGTGATGACCTTGAAGAGTTTCAGGATGAAATCGAGCTGGTGAAAGGTGCCAGCCATAAGTTTGATAAAGCAGCCTATCTTTCAGGTGAACTGACACCTGTCTATTTTGGCACGGCGCTTAGAAATTTTGGTGTCAACCAAATGCTCGATGGGTTCGTTGACTTTGCGCCCTCGCCGTTGCCTAGAGCGACGAACTCGGAAGTCGTCGATTCCAAAAGCGATGAGTTCTCCGGATTCGTATTCAAGATTCAGGCGAACATGGATCCAAAGCACAGGGACAGAATTGCTTTTATGAGAGTCTGTTCAGGACAATATTTTCAGGGTATGAAAATGCGTCATGTGCGGCTTGGCAAAGACGTCAGGGTGGGAGACGCTGTGACATTTCTTGCCGGTGAAAGGTCGGCTGCTGATGAAGCTTTCCCGGGAGATATCATCGGCCTGCATAACCACGGGACTATCCAAATCGGTGACACGTTTACCAGTGGTAAAAGTCTTAAGTTCATTGGTGTCCCGCATTTTGCGCCGGAGCTATACCGCCGCGTGCGGCTCAAGGATCCCTTGAAGAGCAAACAACTCAGGCAAGGTTTAACGCAATTGTCAGAAGAGGGTGCAACCCAATTATTCATGCCGTTGACTAACAACGATTTGATTGTTGGTGCCGTGGGCATTCTGCAATTTGATGTGGTGGCATTTCGATTAAGGGATGAATACAAGGTCGATTGCGGCTACGAGTCGGTTACGATTTCCACCGCAAGATGGGTGTACTGCTCGGATGAAAAAATGCTGTCTGAATTCAAACGAAAGGCTGAAGGAAACCTGGCGGTAGATGGAGGTGGGCACCTGACCTATCTCGCGCCAACCTCAGTGAACATGTCCCTTACTCAGGAGCGATGGCCGGATATCGAGTTCCGGGCTACTCGAGAAATCGACTGAGGTACTTTTTTACTGGAAAGAGCAGTCCTGCATTATAAGTTAGGTCATGTCTTCGTAGGGGTTTTCGACGTTCAGGCTTATCTCTTTATCCTGTCCCGGGATAGAAATGCCGTCAGAAGAGATCGATAGTTCTTCTCCTTCAATGACACCCACGCCAAAGTTGTAGATCGTGGAATTCTTACCGGCAATCATGGATTCGTCATAGGCTTCGATTTTTTCCTTAACTGACTCATTGAGGCTGCCGTGTTTGATGAGCATGGCCTTGCCATGTTTTTTCCGCAGCATTTTAGTGACCACATGGGGGCCCAGTACGGCAGCCGTGGCATTGTTGCCTCCAAAGCCCTTGGAATTGATAAACACCGAATCTATGTCAGTCTTGCCGATGTGTCGATGTTTAAGGAGGAAGTCAAGATGGCTATGGTGAACGTCATCTGCAATATTTTCTGAGGTGACAATCCCTGGGATGAACCCGTCGTTCCACACACCCAGAGATGCCATAAGCTGGTCTGCAGACGCGCACGCAAGAGAATGGCCGATGTAAGATTTGATCGCCGCGACCGGCAACTTTTCGATCCCAAATGCTGCTGCCAATTCGTCAAAAATATGAGATTCGGTAACCCTGTTCTGTGGGGTGCTGGTGCCATGGGCCTGAATGAATGATCGATGTCGCAACGACTCTTCGCCCAGGATGGAGCGCACTACCCCCATTGCTTTGCCGACCGTCATATAATTTCCGATGCCAGGGCCTGGAATTGATTTTTTGAACCCGTCTGCATTGATGAAAACGTCAGCGACAGCGCCGTAGATATTAACGCCAAGTTCCAGCGCTAATGCGTCATCAAACAGGACAATGAATTGAGATCCTTCAGATAGGGTAAAGCCGCAATTTTCTGCGAAAGGGCGACACGCCCGGCGATGGTCGGCTTCACCTTCGCTGATGCCATCAATTTTTTTCAGTGCTTCATCTTCCGCAGGGCGCCCATGGTGCGATAGCCTTCGATCACATCCGGGGTCAATGGTGCTTCACTTGCGCCGACAAGAACCGCTCGGGACTTGCCCGAGCGAATGTCCTGAATTCCCTGGCGCAGGTTGTACAGGAAGGTGGCGCAGGCACCAATGTTAGCGCCGGTGGTTCCCATATTCCCAAGAATATAGGCATTAACAAAATCCGCAGTCATCTCGGCGAGACCAAGTGGCAAGTTTTTCGAGCTTACGCGCTTACCTATCAGTCCGGCCTGTAACATCCCGCCAGAGCCATTGGTATCTAATTGCCCCATCGCGCTGCTTGCATAGACCGAAATCTGGTCAGCGGGAACCCGCCGCCTGACTTCATCCCAGTGAATACCAAGAGAGTTCAGCGCATCCGATGCACCGAATACCGTGAGCTGCAGTCCGCGCGGATGGTTGCGGGATTGATATAATTTTCCGGGCTCAAAGCCGGTCGGTAATTGTCCTGCGGCTAGTACCCTCGATGATCGAGTGTCATTGAACAGCAGATCCAAATCGCCGCTGACAGAAACATTGATTTTGTCGCCGGTGTCTTCAACGATCCAGTCAGCAGGGATATTGTCGGGCAGGTGGTTTCGCTTGATGGAGAAACTAATGGCTTTGTCTGACGCGCTTTTTATTGTCGCCCTCTTGTGAAGAGGAATCGAATTCGCATCAAAGAGATTGGTTTCCAGGCGCCGAACCAGGGTGTGGTCCAGCATGGCTTTTCTGGCCTCAGCCGAGGTCGAATCCGCTCGATTCATGAGCGCGGCGAGCGCTGCGAAGGTTTTGTCTTGTACAGAAGAACTCAGCTCATCAATCACCATGCGCCGGTAACCATGATGAGATGAACTTCGTCCGGCGGGGTTAACGCCGCCAAAGCCAACAATTACCGGCAGGCGTGACAAGGCATAAACTCCCAAGTACCTAATTCAATTGAATAATGATGATTATTGTACGTGGTTGAATGAGGCTTGTCGCTACACCATCTCTATAGCAACGGCAGTCGCTTCGCCGCCACCGATGCACAAGGAAGCAATGCCTCTTTTCTTGCCAAGTTTTTTCAGTGCGTACATCAACGAGACGATGATTCTGGAGCCAGTTGAGCCAACAGGATGACCCTGGGCGCAGGCACCGCCGTGAATGTTCACTTTTTCGGGATCCAGCCCTAGTTCACGGGTTGCTAAAATAGTTACCATCGCGAATGCTTCATTGATCTCGAACAGGTCAACATCGTCCTTTGCCCACCCGGTTTTCTCGAGCAGTTTTTCGATAGCCCCGATAGGTGCGATAGTGAATTCTGAGGGATGACGAGAGTTGGTGGTGTGGGCGACAATTCGCGCCATGGGTTTCAGGCCTTTTTCCTTCACTGCAGCCTCGCTCGCCAAGAGCAGTGCAGAGCCACCGTCTGATATAGAGCTGGAATTTGCGGCAGTAACTGTGCCATCTTCTTTGAACGCGGGTCTCAGTGTCGGAATTTTATCGATCTTTGCGTTGTGCGGTTGCTCATCGTCGGTGACGATAGTTTCACCCCTACGGGACTTTACAGTCACAGCGACGGTTTCATCTTCAAGTGAGCCATTGTCGATAGCATTTTTTGCCCTGGTCAAAGACTCTATGGCGAATGTATCCATGTCTTCCCGGGTAAGTTGGTACTTGTCCGCGATTTCCTGTGCGAAAGAACCCATGAGTCGTCCGGTCTTTGCATCTTCAAGCGCATCGGTGAACATGGAATCCTGGATTTCTCCGTGTCCCATACGCATGCCGCCGCGGGCTTTTGGTAGCATGTAGGGCGAATTGGTCATACTTTCCATCCCTCCCGCTACCATGATCTCGTTAGAGCCGGCTTTGATAAGGTCGTGTGCCAGCATGGTTGCTTTCATCCCTGACCCACAAAGCTTGTTAATCGTTGTCGCACCTGATTCCACCGGAATACCGGCATCCATGGCCGCCTGTCGCGCGGGGCCCTGGCGAAGTCCATTTGGCAGGACGCAGCCCATAATGATTTCTTGGACATCTTCACCCTTTAGGTTTGCGCGCTCGATTGCCGCAGCTATTGCTGCACTACCGAGGTCGACGGCAGAAAGATCACTAAAGCATCCTTGCATGCCTCCCATAGGAGTTCTGGCGCCAGCGGCGATATATACGGAATCAGTCATGGTCGGGTCCTGTTGTTCTTGTTAGTCGTCTAATGTTGCGGGGCATTATAGAGCGCTCAGCCCTGCTCGCATAGAGCCTTCAGCGTAGCTTATATAGAGCCCTCAGCGCAGCTCGTAAAGAAGCCCTCAGCGCTGACCTGAATATACCCGCCTATGGTAGCCCTAGCCATTCGCGGTTGAAACGCAAGTGTTTGATACGCTTCTGGTTCCAGGTATAAACAAGATGAATGAAGCCATCGGGGTCGATTGTCATGGAGGGATACGAGTATTCATATTCGTGATCAAGGTTGGTTGCGGTTTCTTCCTCAAGCACTTTCACGATGGTCCACTCGTCCGCTGAGCCCATGGCAAGACTCAGCCGGTGGCGCCCATCTTCAAGGTCATTTAAGGCAAGGAGCAGATAGCCGTTTTCAAGGTTGATGATTGAAACAGCCGAATCGGGATTAGGAAGTTCTGTCCTCACCGGCGTCGACCAATGCGCGCCAGAGTCCTCTGAAAATACGCTCAATACCCTGCCAGGTGGGTCTCCGGAATATCTCAAAAGGCCAATGGCTGAAGATTCATCCAGATTGGTGATAGCTGGTTGCAGTGAATATTTCCCTCGTGAGATCCGGACCTTGTCCATGACCGTGAGGTCGCTCGAGAGTGTCAGGGTTTCAGAAAACTTACCAAGAAACTCATGGTAAACAGGCAGCTGCACTCCTCCATCTGACAAAGGTAGCCCTTTTGTGCGGACCAGTGTGCTGATGTTCAGGAAAGGCGAGGTGACCAGGCGGATTGGGCTGGTCCATTGCACGCCCTGATCGATTGATTCCATGTAGTTGATGGAACTGGCGGCCCAGCCGCCAATCGATACTGAGACATAGTACAAGCCGAGTCGTCCGTCCGGCCATGAATAGAGGTTGGGGTTGCCGACTTTTCGGATATACCTACCCAACGCCTGTTCGGTTGAATATCTGTCAGCAATTACCAGCGGGGAAGACCATTTGCGATCGAAGCTTGAACTGAAAATGGCGACGTCCCGGTGTCCCTCTTCGGTGCCGCCGTACCAGACCGCTACCGGTTTTCCGTCGGTGATGGCAATGCTGGCGCTGTGCGCTTCGTTGGTTTCGTTGTTGGAGACCCAATGGGCCTCGAAAACAGGCTCTTTTCGCTGGTCCGGGAAAACGGTAGGAGGAAGATAGGCTGGTACCTGTCGGGCGGGAATCAACAGCAGCCAACAACCGAAGAAGATGGTGGCAGAAGCAATAGTTAGAGTGATCTTCGGGGCAGGGTTCATAGTTAGTATCGACTGGGTAGGTGCATGCTAATGTGTTTCGCGTAATCAGGAAACCTCTGAAACGGATGTGATATCCTGCGTTTTTTTTCAGTATCAACTTTTTAATAACCACATTTCAATAATTAAGGTGAAGAAAACATGTCAGAAAAAGCAGCTAAGGCTCTGGAAATCTACGAGAGCATTGTGGGCCAGGAGGAAGGTGTCGGTGAATGGTTAGTAATCGACCAGGACAGGATCAACCTTTTTGCTGACGCGACCCTGGATCACCAGTTTATTCATATCGACCCTGAAAAGTCCGCGGAGTTGTCGCCTTACAAGGTCACGATTGCGCACGGTTTCCTGACTCTGTCGCTTATTGTGCATTTAGGCGGATCCATCGCACCGCTTCGCCCAGAGGCCCTCGAAGGAGTTTTTATGGGAGTAAACTACGGTCTGGATAAAGTTCGATTCCCAGCGCCCGTTCCTGTTAACTCGAAGGTTCGGGCCCGGCATACGCTAATGTCTGCGGAACTCAAAGGCGCGAATACCATCCAGGTAAAACGTCAGGTGACGATAGAAGTAGAAGGTAGTGACAAGCCGGTTTGTGTAGCCGAATCCCTGATTCGTTACATGTACGGTGACTAGCTTAGCCTGATTTTTTTATAAGAGGGGCAATCGTATGACGGTCATAACCCAAGAGGACCTGATCCAGAGCGTTCAGGACTCCCTGCAGTACATTTCATACTACCATCCGCCGGATTTCATTCGGGGGGTTGCTGAGGCGTATGAGCGGGAAGAATCTCCAGCTGCTCGCGATGCGATGGCGCAGATTCTGATCAACTCAAGGATGTGTGCAGAAGGTCACCGGCCAATTTGCCAGGACACGGGAATCGTCAATGTGTTCCTGTCTGTCGGGATGGATGTCAGGTTCCAGTCAGATCTCTCGTTGGAAGATATGATTAACGAGGGTGTAAGGCGCGCCTACAATTTGCCTGAAAATGTGTTGCGGGCTTCGGTATTGTCAGATCCAGCGGGAAAGAGAGCAAACACCAAAGACAATACACCTGCGGTCATTCACACAGAAATCGTGCCCGGCGATAAGGTTGAAGTGCGTGTTGCAGCGAAAGGTGGTGGGTCAGAGGCGAAAGCGAAGTTTGCCATGTTGAATCCCTCAGACAGTATCGTCGATTGGGTCATCAAAACAGTGCCTACGATGGGCGCCGGCTGGTGCCCGCCAGGAATGCTGGGTATAGGTATTGGCGGGACGGCAGAGAAAGCCATGTTGCTGGCCAAGCGATCGCTAATGGATCCTATTGATATCCAGGATCTGCAGAGGAAAGGGCCTGCCAACCGGGTGGAGGAACTGCGTCTGGAGATTTTCGACAAGGTGAACTCTCTTGGCATCGGTGCTCAAGGCCTGGGTGGCCTGACGACTGTGCTCGATGTGAAGATCCTCGATTATCCAACCCATGCTGCCAATTTGCCTGTGGCGATGATTCCGAACTGTGCGGCCACAAGGCATGCACATTTTACCCTCGATGGTACGGGTCCAGCCGAGCTTGAGGTGCCGAATATTGATGATTGGCCCTCGATTACCTGGGAAGCTGGCCCCGGTGCCAGAAGAGTTAATCTCGATACGGTCACAAAGGATGAAATGAAAGAATGGCAGCCAGGGGAAACGGTTCTGCTATCAGGCAAGATGCTAACTGGACGAGATGCAGCGCACAAAAGAATTAGAGACGAAGGCCTTCCAGATGGCGTAGACCTGAAAGGGCGGTTTATTTATTACGTGGGACCTGTCGATCCTGTTAGAGAAGAGGTCGTAGGGCCCGCGGGACCAACGACAGCCACCAGGATGGACGGCTTTACAGAAATGATGCTGGAGGATACCGGCATCCTCGGGATGATCGGTAAAGCAGAACGTGGCCCGATAGCAATCGATGCCATCAGAAAGCATGAAGCGGTCTATTTGATGGCGGTAGGCGGCGCAGCATTCCTCGTTTCCAGGGCTATTCGCAGCGCACGCGTAGTGGCTTTTGAAGACCTCGGTATGGAGGCTATTCACGAGTTTGAAGTAGAAGACATGCCGGTGACTGTGGCGGTAGATAGCCGTGGTGAGTCCGTCCATATCACTGGACCCCGTGAATGGCAGGGAAAGATCGGTAAAATTCCCCTGGCAGAGACATGACTGAAGGGCTGGTAGAGTCGAAAAATCGACGGAAATCATAACGTTAGGTGTTAATTCAACAGTCATTTCGTTGAAAGAACTGGCGCTTTGAAGTAGGCTAGCCATCCGGCTTTGAGCTGGATTTCCCGTCTTTTTTGGAATATTTGCTGTATGGGACAAGAACCCACCTCCATTGATCAGTTGTATTTGAATGCCGAAAGTCTGGCGAAGGACTTCTCGTTGTTCCCCCGTAAAGAACCGGCTTCAGTCATGCGGGGCTTGCTGAGAGAACAACAAATCGAGAAAGCGCTGGACAACCTTCGAAGTATGGAGGTGGATGCGTATATCGAAGCAACTGTCGCCCCTACCGAAGAGTCAACTCGTCCAGGGTCAAAGGAAATTGTCAGAGCATTGGATGTGCCCATATTCAACGAAATCGAGAATGGGCCAATGTATGCTGCTGAACTCGAGTTTGATTTCAACGGCACACCCCGTCGAATTGGCCTGATTACACAAAACCGGGCTCATGCAACAGGCGTCTGGGGACCTGAGCACCATAACGCGGCAGCGAAACTAGCGAGTGAATTTGGTGTTCGCTCAATGCCGATTGTGACGTTTATGGATACCCCTGGGGCAGACCCCTATGAAGAGGCTAATGGAAACAACCAGGCGCACGCGATATCGGGATTAATTGCCGAACTTTGCAATGTCGATGTCCCGACTCTCGGTATCATAATTGGTCAGGGATATTCCGGTGGTGCGATTCCCTTAGCCTCCAGCAACCTCTTATTGTCCTTGCGAACTGGGGTGTTCAACACTATTCATCCCAAGAGCCTTGCTAACCTCGTTCGGCGATATAATCTGTCGTGGCAAGAATGCGCCAAATTTGTTGGCGTGTCTTCCTATGAGCTTTTCAAGCAGGGGAACATTGACGGCATCGTTGATTACGATCCAGGCGAAATAGAGAAAATTGAAAATCTGCGAAATGCGATCGTTTCAGGTATTACCTCTATTGAGGAGGGCACCAAGACGTTTGTTTCTGAGCATCCCGAGGTGCTTGATCATTACCATCGCAATATTAACCGCTATTTCAACCTGAGCCCGACAATGGCGGCGGTGCATGCCAGTTCAACTTTGAAGCTCCGAACATCCCCCACAGAATATCCAAATGTGTTTGGTGTGGCTTTTAGATATTTGAGGTATCTGGGCCTGCGCCGAAGAATCCAGAGCACAACGGTTACCCAGTATGGGCGTTTGGTTGACGCGGAGATCCCCGAGGGAGAGCTCTCGCAACGTATCCATCGTGAGCGCCGCGCCGCCTTCCTGGGTTGGCTTCAGGATCCGGACAAAGTCCAGTATGAAGATTCACTTAACAAAGCGTGGAAAAACTTCCAGGATAAACGCAAGGAAACGGGCGCTGAACGCGGCCGAATTGCCCAGTTTATTTTTGGTGAGCCACAGGCAAACTTTGACTCGGCGAAAAAAGAGATGTGCCTGGTGTCGGGTCTTCACCTTTATAACAGGTGGAAGTCGAGTGCAGAGGATAACCTCAGCGCATTAATCCAGCATCTCGGTGACACGCAGACCAGCAGCTACTTTCTGGCGACCGGGGAAATCAAAGACGTCAAGGGGCTGCTAAAAACTCTCTCCGAGGCCACCGATCCATTCAGGCATGATCTCAAGGCCCGATTCAGTTTCGAAGGTAAAAAACTGTTCGATGTTTCCTACATAGAAGAGAAGAACGAAGTCTTCCTGCTGGCCCAGCTGTTATCAGAGCTAAACATTATTCTGGAAGGCGAGTCGCTATACGATGAGGAAAGGCTGGCGGGTGTCAATCTTTCTGCAGCCAGCACTGACCTGGTCGCCAATGAGGGAACATCAGCTACGCCGCTAAATCGCCGACTTCTTGAAGATGCATTGGGTTCCTATCTTGAGCGAAAATCAGACACGAGCGACACAGAGTCTGGTGCTGATGTGGATATCCTGGGCGTCATCCTGGATGAAGACCTTCGTGAAGAGTTTATTGGCACCTGCAGAAACCTGATCCTGTTCGACGTTGTGTACGAGAATATGATCGCGGATCTGGTCTCAATGGCAAGGGAAGCAAACGAATCCAAACGCATGCCTAGGGATTTTGTGGCTGGTCTGTTGGACAAGTCTATCGATGATGTCCTGAAGCTCGAGGCGTTTAAAGATTTTACTGCGGTAGATGTTCAGCAGTCTTTCGCTGGCTGGATGGAAGAGCTTGCTGATCATTCAGGTTGTATGAATTTTCTGAAATCAGTCGAGGAATGGATTCGTGTTGTTCACAAAGACAAGTCCGATACCTTGTTTGTCGTGGTCAGTTTCTTCTTTGAAAAGGTTCTGCCTGAGTACTATTCATCACGCCGAACGGGCAGAAAATTTGAAGGAAAAATTGAGCCAGTTCGAATCGGGCGAAGAAAAGATTTTTGGAACAGACTGACCATTGCCTATCGGGACCTTCTGTTCAACGAGTTCCTGAACAAGGAAAATAGATCCAAGCGCACCAGCTTTGAGACCATCACTGAGAAGTATGTCGAGCATTTTGAAGAGATAGGTGGCTCGTTGATGTCAGCTAACCCGTGCTCCTTTCCGACTTTCAGACCTTCAATTGAGCAGGCCCTTAATGCAGACGTCCGACCTCATGGCCTGATTACAGGTACCGGTGATTTTAAAACCGAGAAGGGTTGTTACCGTGCAGGACTGGTTTTATCAAATGTGGCGTTCCAGGCAGGTAGTATTGATAATTCGGACTGCGTGCGATTTTGCCAATTGCTGGTTGAGTGCGCGAAGCAGCGCCTTCCGGTTATATGCTTTATTTCATCGGGTGGCATGCAGACCAAAGAAGGAGCCGCCGCGCTCTTTACCATGGCTGCTATTAACGATCGTATTACCCGATTTATCCGGGACAATGATCTGCCCATCATTATGTTCGGTTTTGGACACTGCACCGGTGGCGCCCAGGCAAGTTTTGTGACTCACCCGTTGGTACAAACCTACTACCTGAGTGGCGCTAGAATGCCATTTGCCGGGCAGGCTGTCGTAGAGCGCAACTTGCCCTACCAGTGTTTGTTAAGTAACTATCTGTCGCTTAACGAAGGTTCTATGGCTGGATTGGTGAAGCACCCCTTCTCTGAAGATCACGATGTGGAGTTAAGGAAGATTGACCCAACCATTCCTGTGCCCAGTGAAACTGTGGAGCAGGTTGTTGACCGGGTCTTGTCGGGCGTCCTGGAAGCCGAGCGTCCAATGGTCGAGCTTAATATCCCCAAAGAAGAAGAGTTGATCAGACCCGTAAAAAGGGTCCTTATTCATGCCAGGGGATGTACAGCTGTCAAGCTGGTCTCAAGAGCCAAGGCGCTGGGTCATGAGGTAGTCCTGATCCAGTCAGATCCGGATATGGAATCTGTGCCGGCTGAGATGGTGAGCGACGACCCTAAACATTCGCTGGTTTGCATTGGAGGGAATACCTCCGATGAAAGTTACCTGAATGCCCGGTCGGTAATCAGCATTGCTGATGCTGAGAGGGTCGACTCTCTGCATCCGGGGATTGGTTTTCTTTCTGAAGACCCGAACTTTGCAGACCTTGTTCGTAAGCATGGCGTTAATTTTATCGGGCCAAGTGTCATGTCTATGGAAACCATGGGCAACAAATCCAACGCCATCAACACTACGATGAGCATTGATGTGCCAGTGGTACCCGGAAGCCACGGCATTGTCGACTCCAGCGAAAAGGCAGCTGAAATTTCTGAACAGATCGGCTACCCGGTGCTGCTAAAGGCGGTTCACGGTGGCGGCGGGAAAGGCATTCAGGTCGTTCAAAAGCCGGAACAACTGCACCAACTGTTTCACCAGGTGACTACTGAAGCAAAAGCTGCCTTTGGTAATGGCGACCTCTATATTGAAAAGTTTGTCACTAACCTTCGTCATATCGAAGCCCAGTTGCTTCGAGATATGCATGGAAACACGCGAGTTATTGGCATTAGAGATTGCAGCGTGCAGAGAAACAACCAGAAGCTGATGGAAGAGTCTGGTTCCACCATGTTGCCAGAGAAATGGAGACAGAAAGTTCTATCCTATGCCGAGAAAATTGCCGATGCGGTGAACTATACCGGCGCAGGAACCGTTGAGTTTATATACGATGTTCCAAGCGATGCGATCTATTTCATGGAGATGAATACCCGGCTTCAGGTTGAGCATCCGGTGACGGAAGTGGTGACGGGTGTTGATATCGTTGAGAAGCAATTCCAGATAGCATCCGGTGAATCAATCGAGAAAATGAAATTCCAAGGGAAGGGCTATGGCCTGGAAGTGAGGGTCAATGCCGAAAAAGCAGTATTAGACGCTGACGGTAGTGTTTCGTTTGTTCCGACGCCAGGCGAAATCACAAAATGTGTGCTACCTGAGGAGGATCACATACAGCTTATCTCAATGGCGGGCGACGGCAAGGTGGTTTCGCCTTTCTATGATTCTCTAATCATCCAGATCATTTGTTATGGCAAAAACCGAAACGATGCTATTAGCAAAATGGCTGAGTATCTTGATCGGGTAGTCATCAACGGTATTTGTACGAACATCACACTGATAAAGAGTATCCTGAGGGATGATGTCTTCCTGGGCGGCGAATACGATACCGGCTACCTGCCAGCGTATCTTGATCGAATTGACGCGGAAGAGCTGATCAAGGAAATTGAGGAAGCGTCGGGCTCCGTTGGCACCGGCCTGAGCATCGAAATGCTGAAGATCGATGACAGCGAAGAGTTGAAGGTGCTGTCACCATCGACGGGTGTTTTCTACAGAACGCCTTCACCGTCAGAGCCTGAGTATGTCAACGTTGGTGATGTGGTGGGTACGGACGATGTTCTATGCCAGCTTGAAGCCATGAAGATGTTCGCGCCGGTCAATCTCAATACATTCTCCGGGGATGATGGAGAGTTGTACGCCGGCGATGGTCGATACGAGATAACCAGAATCAACATTGCTACCGGCCAACAGGTTAACGAGGGGGATTTGCTCTTTGTCATTAAACCTGTTGTTGACCGTGCTGGTGAGTCTGCCTAAATAAGTTCTGCAATACCTTTGCCGATATAAACGACACAGATGCAGCTGATGACGTAGCGGCCAATCTTTTTGAACTGGTGGTCACTCATGCGGATGACCAGCAAGCTCGCACAGTAATTACCCAGTATTGCGGCAGCGACTACAGCGGGAACGACCCATATCGGTATAAGGTCACTCGCGATGGTCATGATGGTCGCGTAATAAATCAACTTCAGGATATGCCCCAGGGTCTGAGTAACTGCTTTGGTTCCCAGGATGGCTTCCTTCGGCATCTCGCTTTTCACGTAAAAGATATCCAGGACGGGTCCTGATGCTCCGGCTAGCATCTGCGCGGCTGTGACGATGACGCCTGAAAAGAAAGATACAGGTCCCCGCTCCATATCCAGATTGACGGATGTCGGCAAAATAAGTGCGAGAAAAGGGAAACAACCGATCAGGATAAAAACCAGGCCAATGCTGGGTACAAATGCCAGTGTTGCGAAAAGCCCAAGAACCGCAAAAGCGCCGATAGCGTAGTAGCGCAGCACTCGCCATTTTATATGGCGTCTATAAAGCCAGACCCGTGACCCGTTGGAAAAAGCCTGCGCGATGCCGTGAAGCACCATAGCTGCAGGTACTGACAGGAAAAGGCCGAATACGCCCATCAGGATCATCCCACCCGCCATACTGAAGAGGCCCGAGATGATACTGGTCGCCAGAGTTGCAAGAACAAGTAGTAAGTAAGTCATGAGGTGCAGTTTGCGTGTTCTTTATAGATGAGAAAAGAGAATCGTTAGAATACAATGCATGTGTCTTTGGAATTAATGCAGCTGTGAAACCAGCCCCCCTGGATTGAATACATGATTGAGAACCTGGAAACCCTGCTGACGCTTGCACGTACCGGCACCATGATGGAGGCAAGTACCGAGCTTCGTATCACGCAGTCTGCGGTGAGTAAGCGAATCTCGACGCTTGAGCGTTACTACAATCGGAAGCTGATCCAGAAGAAAGGCCGGCGAGTCGAGCTTACCCAACACGGCCAGCATCTGGTCGACAAGATCTCTCCGGTTCTGTCGGAATTGAGAGATTTATTTATTCATGAAGTGGTGAGTGGTAAAGGTGAATTGGTCATTGGGGTCTCGGATGCCATCTTGTCGTCCTGGGGCCCGGAAGTGTTTTACCAGGTTAGAACCGATATGCCTGAAGTGAGCTTTGTGTTCCACACTCACCGTACACCGGTTGTGCTTGACCGGATTCGTTCCGGAGAATTCATGGTTGGCGTCTGTACCGGGTCCGACACGCTGGATACCGATCTTCAATCAGAAGTCCTTACCAAGGAGCCAATGGTCATTATCCCGTCCGGCCTGGAACCCATAACCTTTCCCCGGCGCGGCGAGTTGGGTGTGATAACAATCGAGGACTATTCAGGTGCCTGGAGGTCATTCCAGGCTGAGGTTGGGAAGCTCCGAATTAAACGGGAAGTGTCCCTGGAATCCTTTTTCAGCGTTGCGCAGATGGCTATTGCGGGATTTGGTCACGGGATGGTGCCTATTGGTGTTGCAAGGACCCTTAAAGTACCGGAATCCTGCCTGATCAACCTTGGAGATAAAGGCCTTCACAGGCCTGTCCGCTTCGTCGCGCGAAAGTCGACGTATTCCCTTCCAATTGTCTCTAACTTTTACCAGTTATTGTCGGGGAAGCTGAACTAAACCGGTGGGTTTTCTTCTTTCTCATCCTCTTCCTCTTCGATGGACAGTAGCGAGAGCCCATTCGTATCTTCGGCTGGTGCTTCTTCCTTGGCTGCTTTCTCCTCCCCCACCTTAAACTTGGCGCGCTGCGGCGGGGCTGCTTTGGATGCTGCTTGGCTGGTTTCGTCTTTGCCTTTTTCCTTCGGCTTTTTCTCTTCCAGAGTGACTCTCAATCGGAGGTTGTTCTTGGAATCAGCATTTTTCAGTGCTTCCTCAAGGGTGATCCGTCCTGATTTGTAGAGTTTGAACAACGCCATGTCGAACGTCTGCATACCCTGTTCAGCTGATTTCTCCATGAGTTCTTTAAGAGAACCGACATCGCCTTTTGAAATTAGGTCGGCGGCTCTGGGGGTCCCCAATAGAATTTCGATCGCTGCAGCGCGTTTACCATCAACTGTCTTAATCAGTCGCTGCGAAATAATACCGCGTAGGTTTTGTGACAGATCTTTTAACAGTTGGTGGTGACGTTCCTCTGGGAAGAAGTTGATAATTCGGTCCATCGCCTGGTTGGCATTGTTCGCATGAAGCGTGGAAAGGCAAAGGTGCCCTGTTTCTGCAAAGGCCATGGCATGTTCCATTGTTTCCTGGTGCCGTATCTCGCCAATCAAAATGACGTCGGGTGCTTGCCGCAGAGTATTGGCCAGTGCTTCGTTCCAACTATTGGTGTCAGCACCCACTTCGCGTTGGTTGACGATGCAACCCTTGTGTGGGTGAGTGAATTCAACCGGGTCTTCTATCGTAATGATGTGTCCTTTGGATTTTTGGTTCCGGTAGTCAATAAGCGCGGCCATCGAAGTAGACTTACCGGACCCTGTTCCGCCAACAAAAAGAATTAGTCCCAATTTAGACATGATGAGCTTAGGTAAAACGGGCGGCAGTCCAAGGTCCTTGTAGTTTGGCAGGCTGTCGCCAAGTCGCCGGATCACCATGGAATATTCATTGCGTTGCCGAAAAATATTGACCCGAAATCGGCCAAGGCCTTCACGAGAAATAGCCAGGTTGCACTCGGGGTTGTCCTCGAAGGCTCTCCGTTGATCTTCCGTCATCACACTGTTGGCGATGACGGCGACCTCGCCTGGTTTCATAGGAACATCGGAAATCTGATTCAGGGTTCCAAAAAACTTGGCAGAAGGTGGCGCGCCGGTGCTGTAGTAAAGGTCAGAACCCTCCTTTTCAGCAAGAATTTTCAAGCATTCTTCGAATCCTATCTGGGCCATTGGCGGGCATTCCTTTTAGCAGATAAATCGCCGTTTCGACGATTCAGTGAACAGGGTTGTTACCTAGGATAATACTGTGGCGTTGGATTGGCCACCAACAGCTAAATTTTGCCTAGTATCGAAACTGGCGACCAGCGGTATCCGTCAGTGTGAGTGCGTTGGGGCCATCAGCCACTTTGGTATATCCGATCACTTTTGCGTCGATACCGAGCCCGGATGCAATCCGTATTGCTTCATCTGCTTTTGCCCCGGGCAGGTACACTTCCATCCGATGTCCCATATTGAACACCTTAAACATCTCTTCCCATCCGGTGCCAGAGGCAGCCTGGATCGCGGAGAACAGGGGCGGGACCTCGAAGAGGTTGTCTTTGATGTAATGCACACCGGTGCCGAACCGCAGGCACTTCGTTTGTGCACCACCGGAACAGTGAATGACCCCTTTCACATTGTCCCCCAATGCTTCTCTTAGTTGATAGATAGCCGGGGCATAGGTTCTTGTGGGTGAAAGGATGGCCTCGCCAACGGAAAACTCACTGCCAGGCAGTGAGTCAGACAGGCGATATGGCCCGCAGTAAACCAGTGAAGGGTCCAGATTGGCGTCGAAAGCTTCAGGATAGTGGTCGGCGTAATGGGAGGAAAGCATGTCATGACGAGCGCTTGTCAGGCCGTTACTGCCCATACCGCTATTGGCGTGTTGTTCGTAATTTGCCTGGCCTGTAGAAGATAGCCCAATGATCGCAAGGTCCGGGGTGATATCGTTTGTGATGACAGCTGCTTTGTCCATGACCGCCACTGCACAGGAATCCACAACAAGGGTTCCTGTCAGGTCGCCAACGTCTGCCGTTTCACCTCCTCCCGAATAAATGTTGATGCCATGTTCTCTCATGGACTCAAGAAATGCTTCAGTGCCATCGATGAGCTCGGAAATAACTTCTCCTGGGCAGTTCAGTGCGTTGCGGTTAACGGTGTTGGAAATAAGGATCCTGCCGTTCACGCCGACACAAAGCAGGTCATCCAGGTTCATGACAATACTGTCTTGTGCGATGCCGCGAAAGACGGAAGCATCACCGGTTTCCTTGTACCAGAGGTAGGCGACTATCGATTTTGTTCCCGCGCCATCGGCATGAATCACATTGCACTTTGCAGGGTCACCGGAAAGGAAGTCTTCGGTCACTTTGCAGAACGCTCCTGGAAAAAGGCCCTGTTCGAGTTTATCAACGGCGTTATGGACTTCCGTTTTGTCCGCGCTGACACCTCTGGCTTGATAGCGACTGTCGGGTGCTGCTGCCAGAACCGAGTAACCTGAACGGTCATGCGCGGTAATCAGGCCGCGAAATTCCAGCTGGCGATAAGCCTTGGCCACGGTATTCGGCGCAATGCTGAGCTCGGTTGCCACAGCGCGGATGCTGGGAAGGCGCTCACCAGGCAATAATTCACCGGCAGAAATAGCGAAATGGACCTGGTCGACAATTTGCTGAAAGACAGGGGTTGCGATGTTGGTTTGAGCGGTTATTTTCATGGGGCTAACTGTATCACTATTGTGATACAAACGAAATACGGGTTGGTGAAAACTTGATTGTTAATCCAGAGGAGGAGCGCCAACAAAATAGCAAAGATCTTCTAAGAGCCACTGAAAATAAACGCCGTTTCGATGTTCAGCCTGCTCTGCGGTTTTCCGTCACAAGTTCACGAAGCCAACCCATCATGCCTGCTATGGAAGTGGGCTGAACCAAATCGGAGAAGTCCAGGCCCTCTCCTGGATAGTCGCAGACAGTGCAGGATTCGGTTCAACGCCCGCCCGCAGCGCATCCCACGTTGACCATCTGCAAACTGGATTCTCCAGCGCTCGTACGTAGTACAGTGCGTGCTCGGTTTCGTCAAACTCCGGGTCGACCCAGCGTACAAGCATTTCGGAATCACCAACCCCCGTGCTGACGGTGCAATCAGTGAGATTGACTCTGGCACCGTTATCGGGACAGCGGTGCGTCTGGGGATCTACCTTTGCTCCATCTGAGCAGGCGACATCAAAAACCTTCTCGGAGGAGTCCCCGTCACGGACAAAGGCTTTGATAATTTGCACTCGCTGCAGTGCGGACTTATTGGCGTCCTGTAAGGCCCACACCAAAAAGCTTGGTGATCGGCCTGCCTCTGCCACGAGTTCGCCGCCCATGGGGACGCCGCCGGCGTAGGCTTTATCAATTAAGTCGTTGGCATCGGCTGCTGGCAGGTCATAGCCGGCGAAGAATCGAACCTGAATTCTGGTACCGGAAGTTGAAAACGTCTCCTTGCGATGCAATGCATCATAGATAGCTGAACGTGTGTTTTCCTCTGCCCAGACACCAGCCAGGCTTCCGGCGCTCCACTGGTTTCGGTAAGTCTTAAGGTACGCCGAACCATCTTCTGCTGGTTTGGCCAGCGGGACTGAACCACGTTCAACCGGTTCATCATCAAGCCTGCCAGTCTTGCTCCAGTAGTTATCCTCCGCGCCGGCATAAGACGCATTATGAGTGTCGCTTGAGCCAATCACGCCGAACTTAAATGGGTTGAAACCCTGGTTCGCCTGAAACTCGATACCGTTTCGTAGTGCTTCGCGCACGTAACTCCCCTGTGGTTGACTTGCCAGGTTTGACGCGATTCTGACTTTCATTATTTCAAAGTTTGCCCACTCATCATTGGGTGACAAAGCAGGGTGAGTGTCTGAAGTGCCTTTAATTTGTGAGTTTTCTACCAGTCGCTCATTGCGCATACGCAGATCCGCGTATGCACTATCGAGTGGTTTGCCATCAAAATCCGTCAAACTGAACATCCAGCCGTTGGAACCATTTGAATTGTGGGGCATCGCCAACGACTCGTATCCGGCGAGGCGTTGCTCATCCATCCACCGCCACAACTCTTCAGGGTTTCTGGAGTCCAGTCTTGAAAATGGTAAGACCGGTGCAGTATCGCCCTTGAAGATGACGTTCCTGTGTAGGTTTTCAAACGCATCGCCTGATGAGGTGTATTCATATCCTAAAAAAGCTGTGAAAGTGCCGGGATCATTGTGGCGATTCGCGGCGGCCTTAATATCGTCCCACGCACTGGTTGAAGACACAGGGTCAATGAGTTCTGCACGACGATCTGAGCGAAGAAACTCGAGCATTGTGGCGAACGCAGCCCCGCGGGATTTTTCATTCGACAGATTGCGAACGCCCTCAGCAAGATCATGTTCGTACAGCGCAGTGCCCTCAACCGTCATACTCCGTAACGCACCCAGGTAGAAAGCGTGATCCGTGACGGCGTAGAAGTCCAAAGGCACATCCAATTGCATGTCGAATCCGCCTGGATGGGTTAATACGCCTCCTTTTGCAAAGTCATAAGCTGCGTCGGGCGATGCCAATGTGCCCATCACAAAAGCGTCAAATGAGTACATGGTGTGCACATGCAAGTCACCAAACAGGGCGTGCTTTTCTCCCCGAGGGGCAGCGGATGTCGGCACTGAAAGCATGGGTGTATCAGAATCACGGGCCGTGGGGGAATTGTTCGATTCAGATGCTTCCTGGCACCCACCTAGCAGGAATAGAATCGTCACCAGCGCTGTTAACCGCATATTGTTTCTTCCATTTTGCGAAGACCTGATGGTAGCAAGTCATCGCTCCTACTGCATTCTTTCAATCTGGGCAGAACCAGAACGCCATAGGTTTGGGTTTGGGCGATACGGCGTAATGGCGCGCCTGAAAAACAGACTCAAAATGTATGCTTAAGCTTCATCAAGCACTGTAATGCCAAAACCGTGAGGGTATAATGCGCGCTCTTTTAGTGGAGTCTCTATGCTGGTCATCGTGGATTATGACGCAGGCAATGTACGCAGCGTCCAGCGTGCCTGTCAGCATGTCGGTATGGACGCTGAGATATCGGCCGATCCGGCTGTTGTCGCGGCTGCAGACAAGTTGATTTTTCCGGGTGTAGGATCTGCGGAAAGTGCGGTGGAAACACTTTGCGACCGAGGGCTTGATGAGGCAATAAAGTCGTTTTATGCAACTGGGAAACCACTGCTGGGCATCTGTCTGGGTTTGCAGATTGTGCTTGAGCATACCGAGGAAGGCGACAAAACCTGCCTTGGACTAGTGGAAGGAGCGTCTGAAAGATTCGAGTTCTCCGATAGATCCCTTAAGGTACCGCATATCGGCTGGAACGAATTGACGATCAATCGACCGCACCCAATGTTGGAAAACATTCAGTCAGGGGATGAGTTCTATTTCGTTCATAGCTATTTTGCCCGGCCAGTCAACAGTCATCATATGGTTGGAACCACAGAATACGGCGACAAGACATTCTGTTCTGTGATCGCCAGGGACAACCTGTTCGCCACTCAGTTCCATCTGGAGAAAAGTGGTGCGCTGGGTCTAAAGCTGCTTAGTGCATTTAAACATTGGGATGCAACATGCTGAGTAAGAGAATCATTGCCTGTCTGGATGTGCGAGATGGCAAGCTGGCCAAGAGCGTCAAGTTTGTTGATACGAAAGACATTGGTGACCCTGTGTCAAAAGCGCGGGAATACTACGAGGATGGCCTGGACGAACTCGTGTTCTATGATATTACAGCTTCTAGCGATGCCAGGGACATCATGCTGGATGTCGTGGCACAGGTGGCGAAACAGGTTTACATTCCTTTCTCGGTCGGTGGCGGCGTGCGAACGGTTGAAGATGCCAACAAATTGCTTTGGGCCGGCGCAGAAAAAATCAATGTGAACTCTGCTGCGGTCAAGCGCCCTGAATTGATTGCAGAGTGTGCCCATGCGTTCGGTGCTCAAAACACAGTGCTCTCGATGGATATTTTGAGAGTTGAAACTTCAAGGGAGTTCCCGAGTGGCTACGAAGTCATTATCAATGGTGGGCGTACCCCCATGGGGGTCGATGCGCTGGAGTGGGCTCTCAAGGGTGAAGAACTGGGTGCAGGTGAACTGGTTGTTAATTCGATCGATGCAGATGGAACCCGGGAAGGTTACGAGATTAATCTGACGCGAATGATCTCTGAAGCTGTTTCAATTCCGGTCATTGCCTCCGGTGGGGCCGGGAAACCGGAGCACTTGCTTGAGGTTCTCACCGAAGGCAAAGCGGATGCAGCGCTCGTTGCCTCTATGGTCCACTATGGCGATTATACCGTGTCTGGTTTAAAGCAGTGGCTGCATGAGCATGGCGTCAAAGTCAGATTGCGCTACTGATGCCTGAGTCGCAGGAATACCTTGAGGAAAAAATCATCCTCCTGGAAGAACGTCAGGCATTTCAGGAAGACACGTTACAAAAACTTGATGACGCCGTGTCGGAACAACAGAAACAGATTATGGCGCTTGAAGATCAACTCAAACATCTGTTGAGCCAATTCAGGAAACTGGAGTCATCAATTCCTGATGGCGGTTCAGCAGAGGACGAAAAGCCACCCCATTACTAGATGCTAATCTTATGAAAGCTGTCATTATTAACGAAGATCAATCCCTTTCCTGGGGCGAAGTTGATCACCCGAATATCAATGATCATGAAGTACTGATTAGGGTTTCTGCAACCGCGATTAACAGAGCTGACCTGATGCAGCGAAAGGGCTTCTACCCGCCTCCTCCTGGCGCGAGTGAAATTATGGGTCTGGAATGTGCAGGCGAAATTGTCGAAGTGGGTGCAGGCTGCACTCGGTTCAAGGTCGGTGACAAGGTTTGCGCTCTGTTGGCTGGTGGCGGCTATAGTCAGTACGCTTCTGCGCACGAGGGTAGCGTAGTGCCAATTCCGGATGGCGTGTCCGACGAGCAGGCCGCTGCATTGCCTGAAGTATTTGCAACGGCCTGGTTGAACCTGTTTATAGAAGCAGGGCTGAAGGCCGGTGATAAAACCATCATTCATGCCGGGGCCAGCGGTGTTGGAACGACCGCCATTCAATTATGTAAGGCGTTTGGTGCCAGCAGTTTTGTCACGGTTGGGTCCAGCGATAAGCTGCGCGCCTGTATTGAACTTGGCGCCGTTGGCGGATTTAACCGTCACGATGGATCATTCCTGGAGGCCGCGAAGACGTTTGCCGGAGAAAGCGGCGTCGATGTCATCCTGGATCCGGTGGGTGCGGGCTATCTGTCAGACAACCTCAGCTTGCTCGGCCTTGGAGGGCGGCTGGTTTTAATTGGCCTGATGGGCGGTACCAAGGCGGAACTCGACCTGGCGCAGATGATGATGAAGCGAGCGAGGGTTATTGGATCTACTTTGCGTACACGACCAGTGACAGAAAAAGCAGTCGTGATGGCTCAGTTGGAAGAAAAAGTCTGGCCGAAAATTGTCAGCCAGGAAATTAAGCCGATCATAGAAGCCGTATTTCCGATTACAGGGGTTGCGGATGCACATGATCTTGTCGCGTCGGACACAACGACGGGTAAAGTGATATTAACGGTAGGCCACTAATCAACCAGCTATCATCTGACGCTTAGCCATAGCGTCAGTCTGGAATCCTCTGTCAGTCTTGGTTTGATCGAACTCGGGCCGCGGACTAAATTTCTTCAATGCTCACTCGTTGTTCGTTTAGCTTTTCCAGTGCGGAATCCAGGTCCTTAAGTTTGTCTCTCTCTTTCTGAACAACTTCTTCAGGCGCTTTTTCAACGAAGCTTGGATTGTTTATCTTGCCCTCTGTTTTAGCACGATCTTTCTGTTTGCGATCGATTTCCTTATCCAGTCGGGCCAGTTCTGCTTCCTTATCGATCAATCCTGCCATCGGCACCAGCAGTTCCATTTCACCAACCAGTGCGGTCGCTGACAAGGGTTTTTCTGCGTTGTCACCAAGCCAGGTGAGTGACTCCGGCCTGACCAGGAACGTGAGTTCACGGGTGAATTTATCCAGGCGTTGCTGGTCTTCGGTACTGCCATTCGAAAACAGGATGGGCACTTGCCTGGCAGGCGAGATATCCATCTCGCCGCGAATGTTGCGCACACCGGTGACAACCGTTTTCAACCACTCGACGTCTTTGCTGGCCGCTTCACTTATCAGCTTTTCGTCCGCAATAGGGAAAGGTTGTAGCATGATGGTGTCGCCTGAGCGGCGAACTGTTGACGGCACTTTCTGCCAGAGTTCTTCCGTCAGAAATGGCAAGAATGGGTGAGCCAGCCGCAATACAGATTCCAGTATTCGCGCAAGTGTCTGCTGGGTACCCAGTTTCTGCGCCTGGGTAGCATCGTCGCTATTTAATATTGGCTTGGTCAGTTCCAGATACCAGTCGCAGAATTCGTCCCAAACAAACTCGTAAATTTCTTTCGCAGCCAGGTCAAAGCGATAGGTTTCCATGGCCAGGTTCACGGCCGCTGCAGTCTTCTGAAAATCTGAAATGATCCAATGATCGATTGTCGATAGTTCAACGTCTGCATTGTCCAGTCGTGATTCGTTATCGCTGATATTTCCGGATACAAAAATAGCCGCGTTCCATAGTTTGTTACAAAAGTTTCGATATCCCTCGACTCTCTTCATGTCAAAACGAATGGTGCGGGTGCGGGTAGCAATCGAGTAGAAAGTAAACCGAAGTGGATCAGTCCCGTAAGCCGTGATGCCATCCGGGTATTCCTTTCGGGTAGCTTTTTCTATGCGCTGGGCCATTTTCGGTTGCATCAGGTTACCGGTTCGTTTGGCAACGAGTCCATCCAGGCTGATACCGTTGATGATATCCATCGGGTCCAGGCCGTTGCCCTTCGACTTGGACATCTTCTGGCCGAAGGCATCGGTTACCAGGCCGTGGATATAGACTTTTTTGAACGGTACTTCACCGGTGAACTTCAACGACATCATGATCATGCGGGAAACCCACAGGCTGATGATGTCGTGCCCTGTCACCATAATGTCGGTGGAGTGAAATGTTTCCAGTTCATTGGTCTGTTTGGGCCAGCCCAGGGTAGAGAAAGTCCACAGGGCAGACGAGAACCAGGTATCCAGAACATCGTTATCCTGCATAAGTTCTACGGTTGCAGACAGATTATGTTTGTCCCGTGCTTCTTGTTCACTGCGCCCTACATAGATGTTGCCATCGGCGTCATACCAGGCGGGAATTCGATGCCCCCACCAGAGCTGCCTGGAGATACACCAGTCTTCGATATTCCTCATCCATGAGAAGTAGATGTTCTCTGCGTTTTTCGGAATGAATTCAATGTCTCCACCCTCAACTGCTTTGATGGCCGGTTCGGCGAGCGACTTGATGTCGACAAACCACTGATCGGACAGAAAAGGCTCAACAACAACGCCGGACCTTTCACCTCGCGGGATCGCCATGGTGTGATCTTCTATCTTTTCCAGTAGACCTAGTGCGTCGAGGTCCGCGATAACGGCCTTGCGAGCTTCGAAACGGTCCATTCCCCGATACTTTTCAGGCACCTCATCGTTGAGGCTGGCATCTTCGTTAAGAATGTTAATGATTGGCAGGTCGTGACGATGACCGACATCATAGTCATTGAAGTCATGGGCCGGTGTGATCTTGACGCACCCGGTGCCAAAGGCCATATCGACGTACTGATCCGCGATGATTGGAATTCGTCGGCCAGAAAGAGGAAGGATAATTTCTTTTCCCACCAGATCCTTGTAGCGATCATCCATCGGGCTGACCGCGACAGCAGTATCACCCAACATGGTTTCTGGCCTTGTGGTTGCGACGACCAGGAACTGTCCTGGTTCATCGGCAAGGGGATAGCGGAAGTGCCAGAGGTGACCCTGTTCTTCCTCGCTTTCAACTTCAAGATCGGAGATCGATGTCTTTAGAACAGGATCCCAGTTCACCAGACGTTTGCCCCGGTAGATCAGGCCTTCTTCGTGAAGGCGTACAAACACCTCAAGGACGGCTTCTGACAAGCCTTCATCCAGGGTGAATCGCTCTGTTTCCCAGTGAAGAGAGGCACCAAGGCGTCTTAGTTGTTTGGAGATGGTTCCCCCGGACTCTTCCTTCCACTCCCAGACCTTGTTGATGAATGCTTCCCGGCCAATATCAAGCGGTTTGATATCCTGGGCTGCAAGTTGTTCGGTCACCAGCATCTGGGTTGCGATACCGGCATGATCTGTACCCATTTGCCAAAGCGTGTTCTTGCCGCTCATACGCTGGTAACGAATTAGAGAATCCACAAGGCTATGCTGAAAGGCATGTCCCATGTGCAGGTTGCCCGTTACGTTGGGGGGTGGAATAGCGATGCTATAGGAGTCACCTTGACCCGAGGGGGCGAAGTAATTGTTCTCTTGCCAATTCTGGTACCAGGATTGTTCGATGTCCTGAGGTGAATACTTGCTCATGATCTAATGGTGTCGCTAAAAAGTTGTTGAAACCTGTGGATCCGAAAAGCTGGGAAGCTCTCGATAATCAGGGAAAGCGCGATTATACACAGGGTGTGAGTTTTTTGGAGGCATGTCTGGAAGGCGCCGTGTTAGTGAAATACCACTGTCCGCTGGCCGTTCAGCAGTACACGATGCTCTACATGATATTTGACCGCTTTGGAGAGGACCACTCTCTCGATATCTCTGCCAACGTTGACCAGATCAGCGACAGTGCTTCGATGTCCTACCCGTTCGATACCCTGTTCAATAATAGGGCCTTCGTCCAGTTCAGCGGTGACATAGTGGGCAGTAGCGCCGATGAGTTTGACGCCATGGTCAAACGCCTGGTGGTAAGGTTTTGCGCCCTTGAACCCAGGTAGAAAGGAATGATGAATGTTGATGATCTTGCCTGCCATCGCCTGGCAGAACTCAGGTGACAAGATTTGCATATATCGAGCGAGCACCACGACATCGATTCCTCTGCGCTCAATTTCCTCAAGTAGCAACGCCTCTTGTGCTGCTTTTGAGTCAGCGTCGATCGGAAGGTGCCTAAAGTCTATGTTTTGCGCAACGGCGATTGGTTGGGTTGCAAGGTGATTGGAGGCCACCAGAGCGATTTCTATCGGCAGTTCGCCATTTTTCTCACGAAACAATAAGTCAGTCAGGCAGTGCTCCTGTTTTGAAACCATGATCAGGACTTTGGGTTTCTGCAAGCATGACCAGATTTGCCAGCTCATCCGCTTCCCGGCGGCGACGGGTTCGAAAGAATGGATGAGCGCTTTTAGCGTAGGTTCTCCCTCGAAGTGAACCCTCATGAAAAATGTATTGTTGGACCCGTCTTGAAACTGATCGCTGTCCAGGATGTTACATGAATTGGCCACCAGCCAACTCGATACGGCCAGTACCAGGCCGGGTTTGTCTGGGCAGGATAGGGTGATGATGTAGTCCATGATCAGCTCTCGGGGTGGTCTTTCAGGTGTTTCAGAATTGTGCTTAGCTCATCACTGAGTTCTGCTCGCAGGTTCTCCTCAAGCGAGTTTGTAGGGTAGTCGGTTTTTAGTGCGACATCCGGGTCCTGTGATCTCCGGGCATCTTCGGTTGCGAACTCAGTCGCGTCAACAATGTCTTTGAATAGGTCAACGGTATCCGGATCATATCCGGGAGGGTGCGGGCCGGTCTTTATGGACGGGTTTTGAGATGGACGCGAACGCTTGCCTGATGGTTTAAGAGGCCGCGCTGGGTCCAACACCAGGTCGTGCAGCAATGGAATCTGGGTAACGCCAGGTTTGTTTTCGTCGTTGTCCATTATCTCAGAGCGGCCTTTTTCCTGTGTCAGCTAATTTCGTGATAGTTCAGCACATAGCCACGTTCTTTGTAGTAGGCGTAGTTTTCGCGCGCTGATTTGCGGCTATTTTGGTCGACGGGGACGATCTCTGCAACCCGGTCGAACCTGGAAAAGAAATGCGGAATCTGCCCGGAAAGGTTGATCAGTACATCCTGATGTTCTTCAGGCTCATGATCGAAGCCGATCTTGATGGGAACGTCCATTGCCTCGGAATGCAGCGAATGCGGCACAAAACTATCTTCTTTAAAGGTCCATAGTTGCTCGTTCAGGGTCCTGGCCAGTTCTTCAGTCGAAGTATGCACATAAATTTGGCGGCCCTTCCTGTAAACCATGTCAATCAAGCGGCACGCAAAAGCATGCTCGTCGCCTGATGTCTGATAAAAATCGATTCTGGTCAAAAGTCGCCTTTCCCTTTATTTTCGGGCTGGTTTCAACGTGTTGGGTTTAGGCAGCAAGGTTGTTCAGGTATTCAAACAGCAAACTCACGGGCCTGCCGGTTGAACCTTTAGACGGACCGGATCCCTTGAATGCCGAGCCTGCGACATCAAGATGTGCCCACCGATACTTTTTGGTGAAGCGGGCAAGGAAACAGGCGGCGGTGATGCTTCCGGCCTCGCGCCCACCGATATTCGCCATGTCAGCAAAGGCGCTGTTGATCTGCACCTGGTATTCCTCCCATAGCGGCATTCGCCACACCCGATCGAGTGAGTCTTCGCCGGCCTGGGTAAGATCTGCCGCAACACCATCATCATTGGCGTACATCGCTGAGGCATGGCTGCCGAGGGCGACGACACAGGCGCCGGTCAGCGTTGCGACATCAATGACGGTTTTGGGGTTGAACTGGTCTATGTAGGTGAGTGCGTCACACAGGACAAGCCGGCCTTCGGCGTCAGTGTTCAGGATTTCTACTGTTTGACCGGACATTGTTTTTACGATGTCACCTGGCCTTGAAGCATCCCCTGAAGGCATATTCTCTGCCGCGGCGATGACCCCAATAACATTCATTGCCAGTTTCTGTTCAGCGATCGCGACCATCGTTCCAAACACGCTGGCTGCGCCGCACATATCCCAGATCATCTCGTGCATACCTGCGCCTGGTTTCAGTGAAATACCACCTGTGTCGAATGTGATGCCTTTGCCAACCAGCACGTGAGGTGCTTCTTTTGCGTTGCCGCCTTTATGGGAAATCACGATCAGCTTACCGGGTTGCACGCTACCCCGGGAAACAGACATGAATGCGCCCATACCCAGCTTTTCTAGCTCTTTTTCTTCGATGACTTTGGTTGTGATCGACGAATAATCTTTGGCAAGTTGCTTTGCCTGATTCGCCAGATAGGTCGGAGTACAGATGTTTCCGGGAAGATTGCCCAGTGTCTTCGCTGAGCTGATACCCGCGGTGAGCGCGCTACCCACCGCGATCGCACTTAGGACTGTTTCAAGTTCGGATTTGTTATCGACGAGCAGGTCCACCGACTCGATGGAATTCGTGTTTACCGGTGGCTTACCCTTCATTTCCGTAAATGAATAAAGTCCGGCCTCGAAGGATTCGACAATTTTTTGTGTTTTCCATTCAATGCTTCGGCCGGGGACATCCACTTCAAGCAGGCAGCATAAGTTGGTTCTGGATGAGGTGGCCTTCATCTTGCCGATGACCGTTCTTGCTATGTCCGCATACTTCGCGCTGCTCATGGATTTTTCGTTGCCGAGCCCTACCAGAAGTACTCGTGTGGCGCCGACATTCGGCACATCATGGAGTAGCAGTGTCTGATTGGTTTTACCGCTGATGTCATCACGTTTCAGGATTTTTCTCAGGTAGCCTTTGCTTGCTTTATCCAAAACCTTGGCCGAAGGTGATAACTGGCCTTGTTCGTATACGCCAACGATGGCGCATTGGGTTCTGGCTTTGGCAGGATTACCCGTGCGTGTGCCATACTTCATATTGTCTCCTGAGGATTTTTCGCGTGAACTACTGTCTTAATATAACGGTTATGGAATGTCCGGTCACTTAAAGTGATTCTTTTCCGCTATTTTAGCCGTGAAATATTCATCACGATGTTTGCTGTCGCGGGCATTGTGTTGGTTATTTCTATGGGTTGGCGATTCAGTGGTTATTTAGAAAATGCTGCCGCCGGTCTAATGTCCCGGGAAGTTCTGTTCGCTGTCATGGCCTATAGACTGCCGGGCTTTCTTGAGCTCATCATTCCGGTCAGCTTCTTTCTGTCTATTATGCTGGTGCATGGCCGAATGCATGTCGACAGTGAAATGATTGTTCTCCGGGCCTGTGGAATGAGTACCTGGAGGCTGATTCAGATGACCTTGCTAACGGCTCTGGCCGTTATGATGATGACGGCGATGATCTCTTTGTGGCTTAAACCCATGGGTGAGCAAAGGGTCGAAACACTTCTTGGTGAACAGGATAACCTCACGGAATTCGACACGCTTATCCCGGGTCGCTTCCAGATGCTGGCGTCGGGCAAACGGGTAACCTATACGGAACGCATATCGGACGAAGGAGAATTGGCGCGAGTATTTATTAACGACTACAAAGAAGCGACCGGCAATGAGCCTAGACAAGCGGTGACGATCATCGCTGATAGCGGCAAGACTCAAGTCGATGGCGAAGGTCGACGGTTCCTGGTGTTGAACAACGGTCGGCGATATCAAGGTAGGCCCGGAGAAAAGAATTACCAGTCCATCGAATACGAAGAATATGGTCAGCTAGTAGTGGGTGGTGCGATGATTAAGACCAAAAAGCGCCGCACAGCGATACCAACATCAGAATTGTTTGGGGCAACAGGTAGCGATGCTGTTTCGGAGCTTCATTGGCGCGTGGGGGTGGTTCTATTGGTTCCTGTCATCGCCCTGCTGGCGATACCGCTCGCCCGAGTAAACCCGCGGCAGGGACGTTTTACGCGGCTGGTCCCGGCGATGATTCTTTGTTTCGTCTATATCCTTGGCTTGTCAGGCGCGCGGACTGCGCTGGAGAAAGGAGACTTACCGCTGGATCTGGGTCTCTGGTGGATTCATGGCATAGCCCTTGGCACGACGTTTTTGATGTACAGGCTGGAGTGGGTAGGCGAGAAGCTTAATAAGCTACCAATGTTGTTCCGTTAGTGTTGTTACTCTTTGCTGGCTGTTTTCTGGTAGGGATTGTTCCCCAGAAATATGACGCGGGTTCCTGAAGCGCGATCGTGCCAGGCCAGTTTTTCTCGATCAAATAAAATCCAGATAAACCCTAGCCCAAGGAACATTGTTGAGAAAGTAGCGAAGAAAAATCTCACAGCACATTCACCCAGCGTTAATATTTGTCCGGTATCATTGACGGTGCGAATTTTCCAGACCTGCATACCAAGTGTCTGTCCCCTGATGTGCCAAAAGTAGGCGTAAAAAGCCCCGGCTTCCAGGTACAGGAATAGCTGGAAAGAGGGTCCTGCTGCTACTTTACCGTCGTTAAGAAACGCGACTACAAGCGCCGTTGTGACGAACCAGAGGGCAATCACAAGGAATGTGTCGTAGAGCATGGCCGCTAGTCGTCGCCACAGGCTGGCCGGAGTGTTTGAAGCAGTTGGCATGAGTGAGGAAGAGAAAAAAATGAAGTCTATCATGGGTTTGGTGCAGCATCGCCTCGCACGCGTATTTTGTGTTTCGTTAGCAGCAGTTGTGGCATTAATGATTAGCCAGGACGGGTTTGCAAATAGAGTTGCAGATGGAACAGAGAGTTTTGATGATTACCTGGCTAGAGTGCGATCGGCGGCCATTCTGAACGGGGTAGCCTCAGAGACCGTAGATTCCGCTTTCAGGGGGCTGACGCGAGACGAACGGGTCATAGGCTATGATCGCAAACAGCCTGAATTTGTGCAGACCTTTGACGAGTACCTTACCGCGCGAGTGACGAACTTCAGAAAGCAGGAAGGTCGCAAGTTGCTCAAGTTGCATCAGCCATTGCTCGACGAGATAGCTGGCTTATATGGTGTGGATCCGGAGTACATTGTTGCCTTTTGGGGTTTGGAGACAAGTTTTGGGCGCTATCAGGGGAAGTACAGCATCGTTCGATCTCTCGCAACACTGGGCCATGATCAGCGCAGGGCTGCGTTTTTTACTGCAGAACTCCTCAAAGCACTGCAGATTCTTGATGAACAACATGTTGTACCTGAGGCTTTTGTAGGCGCCTGGGCTGGCGCAATGGGGCAAAGCCAGTTCATGCCTAGCAGCTTTCTGCGGTTTGCAGTCGACCACGACGGGGACGGTCGAAAGGATATCTGGTCCAATAAGGCGGATGTTTTTGCCTCCATCGCGAATTACCTGAACAAGGCTGGCTGGAAAAGAGGAGCAGGCTGGGGTGGGCCGGTGTCGTTTAACACTGTGGATTTTGCCAGTTTGAAGCCGCTGGATGTCGACCCTGGTTGTCGGGCGCTTAAGCGTCACTCTCGTAAAATGTCGATTTCCGACTGGGCGGACCTGGGTGTGGTGCCTGGCGTTCAGTTAGCTGACCAGCCGTATGCGCTGGTATCGCCTGAACCAGGGGCGAGCTCGGGATATCTTGTCGGGGGGAACTATCGTGCAATCCTTAATTACAACTGCGCTGATAAATATGCTGTGTCAGTAGGTTTGATGTCCGAGGCAATAGCCACGCCGAACTAATCAGCAATCATCATAAAAGCGGCCTCGGTCTCGGCGACGACCTCGTTGGTGTCGTTTCGAATCATCAAGCCTTTCATCTGTGTTAATCGCGCTTTTTGTTTTATGCAGTGCCCTTCAAGGCGGACTGTGGTGCCAATCGGAAGCGCGTCCCGATATCGGATATCGCATTTGGCAGTAAATGCCTTAAAGCCCTTAAGGAACAGCCAGTTCGCCATTACGTCATCGAGAGCACTAAATACGATGCCGCCATGTGTCACGCTGTCATAGCCGCAATGATCTGCGCCCGGTGTAAATTCACTGTGGCAAATATCATCCTCAAGCCTGAAGTTCAGCTTCAATCCGATTGGATTGCCCGGCCCACAGACGAAGCATCGGTTCGCATCAGATCGTAATTGGCTCATTGACTTGCTCCATTGGCCATATAGGTTGTGTTTGCTGAGACGCCAGTATAATGACCGGTATGTACCTTGATACTCATAAGACCTATTGTCCACATTGCGGTGAAATGATCGAACTGGTGGTAGACCCTTCGGCAGACCAGGAGTATATCGAGGATTGCCAGGTTTGCTGTTGTCCGATGATGGTGAGCGTGTTGACAGTTCAGGAAGGCCAGCCTGAAATTGTTGTCTTTGCTGAAACCTGAAGGGCAGACGGCTAGGTCGGGTTTATTCTGATAAATCCCCGAAGGCCGGGCACGTAGCCAAGCAGATCCCACAAGGAGGTGCGGAAAAGTTCTGCAGGTATCAGGTGTTCTATTGTCTTGTGTAACGCTGGAAGTTCGGACCAGTGAACACCCTGTTTGTGATGATGCGCCGTATGGTAACCAAGGTTGCCTGTGACGAAATTGTAGACCGGGTTCATTGTGTTGTAAGAGGCGCTGAAGTCTTCCTTCGAGTCCAGGCCTGCATGATGATCGTAGGTAGCCCATGCGGTGATTAGCAGTCCTGTAAACATGGGAAGAACGAAAACCATAAAGCCCTGCACGGGGTTGGCAGCGACTAACAGTATTGTTATGGCGAGTGTCAGGCCGGTGTAGATTAAATGAGTGCGTAAATGTCTCGGGTGTTTCAGTCCTACTTTCCAGGCTCGTTGGTAGGCCGTTGCGGCGATTACAAAGGTGTATTCCAGTTCGCCCATTGTTGATCCATCGGCTCTTTTCCAACGACTTTCGTCGATGGTTTGATCAAGGTAGTTATGATGGTGACCAAAGACGTGATGCAGTAACCACTGGTTCGTTGTCACGCCGGTGTGCAGTCCGTAGCTGAGTTCTAAAATTCTATTAAGCGGCGTCCAGTGGAATGTCTTGGTGTGTTGGTGATGATGGTTCCAGGCGCAGATACACCCTTTAGGAATAATTGTTAGAATAAAATAAGCCAGCAGTAGCCAAATATTACCCGTCGTAAAATAGACGATTAAATCTAACAACGTCAGTGCCATAATAAGAAAGACAGGAAGTCGGTCCGCGCGATATCTAAACAATGTGTTCATGCCAGGTAAATTCGGGCGAAGTGTAGCATAGGGTTATTGGATTTTTAATGATTAGACATGATGCAAAGTCGGGTTCTAAACACCTGTCCTAAAATGATTATAGATCGTCAAATGATGATAAAAAATTGTCCTAAAATGATTGTGGATTGCAAAAAATGACCGATGAAAAAGCCGGTGAAGTAGTTTCTTTTTCGGATGCCAGCAACCCTCATGTGCATGCTAGAAAAGAAGCCAAGCTAAAAAAAGTCCAGGGTGCATTCAAGGCGGCGAGCAAAGACAAGTTTAAAGATGCCCGTAATCAGCGCCGCAACCGTAACAAGCCCGGGAAGAAAAAGTAGTCGGGTCTGTGCCAGAATAGAATAGGTTCCGTCGTTTCGGCCGTTAATAAAAATTCCCGTCCGACTCGATCTTCTCAGCCCCGGTTCCTTCCCTTGCTGCCTGCAGTTCCTGTCTTGCGAGTCGTTCCATAAAGGCCCTGTCAGATCCCAGCGTAACCATATGAAACCCCTGGTCCAGGTAGCGCTTGGTATATTCCAGCGAGCCTGTTTGAATTCCCGCAGCGATGCCGTGCTTCTTGGCCGTTTCAAGAATATGGGTGACGGTTGCGACGTGCTTGGGATCGTTATTGTCACCGCCAGGATGCAGGCCCAGAGCGTAGGCCAGATCGCTCGGTCCGATATATACCGCATCAACGCCTGGCGTTGACATGATGTCATCCAGGTTCTCTAGCGCTTCGGCGGTTTCAATCATCACGATGCACGCAATCTCGTTATTGGCGGCCCGGGCGTAACCTTTGCCGGCATAAAATGTTACGCGATTGGGTCCGTATGAACGCATACCGTCCGGTGGATATCTGCAGGCGGCAACGGCTCGCTCAGCTTCCTCGCGATTGTTAACGAGTGGAATGATCACGCCATAAGCGCCTGCATCCAGCACCTTCATAATCTCGTAGGGTTCGTTCCAGGGGACTCGTACAAATGGAATGGCGTTAGAAGTCGAGATAGCGGTCAGCATTTGTTTAACGTCGACATAATCTAGTACACCATGTTGCATATCCAGGCAAAGCCAATCAAAACCTGCATGGGCCATGGTCTCCGCTGTATAACTTGAATCGATGGCCATCCAGGCGCCGATGGTCTGTTGGTTGGCGCGCCAGGCTTGTAAAACGTGATTACTTCTCATAACTCTATCCTACTGTTTGTTGTGGTCTGTCTCTGCACTGAGCAAAGGAATCTCACAATCCGGTCTCGATTTTTATGGTTGTCAATCTTATGCGAAGGCGGTTGGCGTTTCACCTGCAACTGTCGTCCTCCACATTTCGCGGCGGTGGCCCTGGTAATCGGATGTGGCGCAATGTTGCGTGCAACGGTTGTCCCACAAAGTCAGGGTGCCGGGTTGCCATCTTACGCGACAACAGAATTGGGGGCTGACAATCAGTTGGTTCAGGTAATCTAACAGGGGTTTGCTCTCTTCCTGCGTCATGTCTTCAAAACGGATGGTGTAGGTTGGGTTGATCCAAAGCGCGGGGCGTTTGGTCACCGGGTGCATGCAAATCACAGGATGTAACTGTGTGTCTGGTTCCTGGTCATCGTTGATAATCGTCATATGTTCCAGGTGATTTTTGAGGGTCGCCTGGGGCCCATAGGATCTGGTCGCACTATGCACTGCCTTTAACGATATAAGTGCCGCTTTCATGCCGTCAGATAGTGCGTCGTAGGCGGCGTAAAGGTTGGCATAAAGCGTATCTCCTCCGGCCGGTGGCGTGTCTACGGCGTAAAGTAGTGTCTTTGCGGGTGGCGTCGTTTGAAAAGTGAAGTCTGTGTGCCAGCCGGCGCCAAAAGTATGTGGCGAGTTCTCGTTGGCTTCCTTTACAACAGGCACAACATCGGGATATTCCTTAAGGCCTGTCAGGTAGGGCGTCTCGCCGGGACCCCCCAGTCGATCAGTGATGCGGACCAGGTCTGATGGGGTAAGAGACTGGTCCCGTACGCATAGGACAAGATGCTGCGCCAAAGCATTATCCAGCACCTGGAAAGACGCTTCATCCAGGTTGTTGAGGTTCAGGTCAGTGATTTCTGCGCCGATGAGCCCGGTAAGTGGGCGGATGATCATCTTGTGAACTCCTTGATATTCAGCCAGTTACAGTACTCTGATGGCTTGGATAGCACAAACAACAATGAACGCGATGTTCGCTATTGCAATAGTTAATCTATGTATTATATTACGTAATTAATTACATATTAAATTGCCTGTAAGCTTTAATGGCGAATATCGCGATGGAAGACTTTTTGGAAGAGCTCGGCGCATTGGCGCTAGGCGGTCGCCTTAAGCGACTCGCCGATGCGCTAATGCAGGATGGAAACAGGATCTACGAACAGGTTCACCCCGGTTTTCAAGCCCGGTGGTTTGCGGTCTTTTCTTATCTGCATAAGAAGGGACCAACCTCAATCACCGTTCTGGCGAAAGGGTTGGGTGTGTCGCACCCTGGAATTAACAAGATTGCCAATGAATTAATCGAGGCGCGCCTGGTTGCTCCCTACCGGGACAGAAACGATAAACGAAAACGTGTGTTAGCGCTTACTAGCTCCGGACGGCATAAATATCAGGTGCTTGAACCGACCTTTAGAGATATCAGGCAGGCGATGCAAGCTACGATAGATGAATCCGGGGGCGATTTTATTGAGCAATTGACCGCGCTGGAAGAGAGTTTTGGCCGGCAAGATTTTGTCGGTCGGTTTAGCGACCAACAGGATAAAGAGTCCGGAGCAGTAGAGATACGGACTTTTAAACCCGCCTATGCCGAAGCGTTCCGGACATTGAACATGAGTTGGATCGAACATTACTTCAAGGTGGAGGAGGCAGATCGACAGGTGTTGGGTGATCCAGCTGGGGAAATTCTCAGCCGGGGAGGAGAGGTTTTGTTCGCTGTATCTCGGGGGCGCGAGCAGGTTATTGGCACCTGCGCATTGATTCGTCTTGAGAATGAAACGGCAGAGCTTGCCAAAATGGCCGTGTCTGAAGAGGCGAAGGGTAAGCAGGTGGGTTTATTACTGGGAGAATCCGTTATTGAGCTGGCCAGGGCGCGAGGCTTTCGGACCCTAGTATTGGAAAGTAATCGCAAACTAACGCCGGCCATCAGTCTTTACAAAAAACTAGGGTTCATCGAAAAACCAATCCCCCATCCCTCTGAATATTCGCGCGTTAACATCTATATGGAACTCTCACTCTGACGTGAGTGATTATCGCCCGGCCAAGTTCCCCAGGTTGTATCTTTCTCCCCAGCTGAGCCCTTCGGTTGTATCGCCTTTTGCGACATATTCGCAGCCGATCCAGCCCGCGTAACCCAGCTCATCAAGATAATCTGCCAGTAGGTGTACATTGACCTCGCCGTACTGCGGTTCATGTCTTCCCGGTAAGCTTGAGAACTGAACATGACCGATAATGTCGAGATGACGTTTAAGGCCTGCGGCGAGATTCCCTTCCATAATCTGCATATGGTAGAAGTCGAACTGCATTTTGATGTTCTCTCGGTTCAGCGTGTGAATCAGTTCAGCCGTATGGTCGGTTCTGGTGTGCAGGTAGCCCGGAACATCCTGTGTGTTGAGCGGCTCAAGCAGCAACTGTATACCTTTGGCTGCCGCCAGGTCGGCAGCCCACCGTAGGTTGTCGACGAAAAGATCTTCTGAAAGGGGTACTTCTTCGCTAGCCCTGCCTGCCAGTACATGAATCATCGGGGCGCCGATGCCTGTCGCATAGTTAAGGGCTTGCTGGAACGAGGATTGAAAGAACGCTTGCCGTCCCGGTACAGCTGCGGTCCCTGCTTCTCCAGCCTCACCGGTGGGAATATTGATCAATATGGCTTCGAGGCCAGATTGAACCAGCCAATCAGATACCTCGCGGATGTCGTACTGGTAAGGGGACAGAATTTCCACGGCAGTAAAGCCGCAGTCTCTGGCCGCTACAAAGCGATCGGCAAAAGGTAGCTCCTGGTACATCGTTGTCAGGTTTGCAGCGAATCTGGGCATACTTAAAACGTTAACACGGGTTTCGTGCAAATTTCCTGTAATATTTTGTTCTTTCAACCCGAAGGCATTGACTCTTGGAACAACAGAAAATAGTGCTGGTCACCGGCGCCGGTTCCGGTATCGGAAAGGCGAGCGCCATTGCATTTTCAGCAAAAGGTCACTCTGTCGTGCTGGCAGGAAGGCGCCGGGACAGGCTGGAGCAAGTTGCATCAGTTTGTAGCAATGAAACTCTCATTGTTGAAGCTGATGTGGCTGATCCGGAATCAGTCGTGTACCTGTTTAAGACCCTTAAAGAACAGTTCGCAAGACTGGATGTCTTGTTTAACAATGCGGGAGGAGGGTCACCGCCACGACAGTTCGAAGAAATCCCATTCGAGGAATGGCAAAGGGTTATCAATGTCAATCTGACCGGCACCTTCCTTTGCACCCAGGCAGCTTTTGGAATGATGAAAGAACAAACGCCGATGGGTGGCAGGATTATTAACAACGGCTCCATTTCTGCACATGTGCCTCGGCCGCTATCTGCACCGTATACCGCGAGTAAACATGGGGTGACAGGGCTGACCCGCTCAACTTCGCTGGATGGGCGCCCCTATAATATTGTTTGCAGTCAGATTGATATCGGTAATGCCTTAACGGATCTTACTGCGAGGATGGCTGAAGGCGTACCGCAACCCGATGGTACCAGCAGGCCGGAGCCAACCATGGATGTTCAACATGTGGCTGATGCGATCGTGCAGATGACGGAGTTCCCGCTCGAAACCAATGTGCAATTCATGACCATTATGGCCACGAAAATGCCGTTCATTGGCCGGGGATGACAGGGTTTTCAGCCTTCAGGTAGCTTGCGCCTGGGGCATTTAAACCGTGGTGACCAGTTCGGGAACACCAGCGGGGCCGATCCAGACATAGGCATTCTGCTCGTAGCGCGTTGCCATCGCAGTTGCCTGATCTTTGTCGATACCCAGGACGAGATAACTATACTCTTGCCAGTCATCGAGCTGACCGTAGCCGACCAGGTAGTTCAGTCGAATTGTTTCGATATCGGTTAACAGCCTGCCCTGGCGATCTTCATTCTCATCATCGGTGAGCTGTTCACTGCGTGGGTTCCATGCAGTGATAAACGCTGCTGATTCAACGCCCATGCTGCCGAGCAACACCCTGAGATCGTCACTCTGCTCGCCGATTTTCATCAGCAGGGGTGGGTCGTCTGAGATGAAGTAGTCTGTATCCAGGTACTTTTGTCTGAGAGAAGCGTCGATGCCCGATTTCATATCAGGATACTTTCCTCATTGCGGCCCTGTCGTACAGCGGATCATTGGGTTTGCGAGCTCCGATTATCATTTCTGACCCACTAAACCATGCATCTGCTGCTGCCTCTTCGCGAACCCAGTCGACCAGTTCGCTCCGGTAAGCGATTTTCCAAATACCGTCTCGGCGTTCATAGCGATCAACATAACGTCCGCTGATAAACAGGTCACGCGGTTCGCCCGCTTCGTTTGTCACGCGGTGAAACGCCTGGTAGTAAACCTCACCAAACGCTTCTTCCCCCAGTAACTCGATGTTCACCTGACCAATGAAATGATGGTTGGACAGGTGAGTGGCAAGACCGGCCTGGCAATACTCAATAAAACCGTCGGGACCGCCCTCGTATATGCCATAGCTGCAAAACGCGTCGTCCCAGAACACTGAACGTTCCAGTTCTCCATCCAGGCGATCCAGGCCCCGCATGTAGTTTGACGAAAGATCGCTGATCTCGAGCTTATCCGCTGCGGCGTGTAACCTGTCCTGTGTCATCTCTAAAATTCGATAACTGAACGAGCAACCTCACCGGCTTTCATGCTTCTGAATGCCTCATTAACGTCTTCGAGCTTTAGTCGTCGAGAAACGAGGCTGGTGAGGTCAAGGCGGTCTTGCAGGAACAGGTCAATTAGCTTTGGCATGTGCTCGCGGAAGCGAGTAGAGCCATACATGCAGCCGATCAACTTCTTCTCCTGCAGGAATGCTGGACCGGGTAGCGAGATTTCTGAACCGAGTGGGTGCATACCAACCACAACCGTTGTTCCGCCGGCGCGTGTAATGTTGAAAGCCTGAGTCGCGGCAGCCGGTACACCGATTGCCTCGAAAGCGTACTCAACACCTTCGCCTTTGGTTATTTCCTTGATGGCTTCATCCAGGTCAACTTCTTTTGAATTAATGGTATGCGTGGCACCAAACTGCGATGCCATTTCAAGCTTGGAATCCATAATGTCGATGGCAATAATGTTCGCCGCACCAGCGATACGGCAACCCTGAATAATATTGAGTCCAATACCACCACAGCCAATAACAGCAACAGTTGAACCACCTGACACGTTCGCGGTGTAAAGCGCCGCGCCAACACCGGTCATCACCCCGCATCCGATGAGCGAAGCTTCAGCCATGGGCATCTCGTCCGGGATCTTCACAAGGCCATTTTCTGACGTCACCATCATTTCTGCAAAACTACCAACTGACGCGAACTGCAGAATTGGGCTGCCGTTCCATGTCAGCCTGCTCGCAGAAGCAGCACCGATTTCCGGGTCATTGCACAGGTTGGGTCGCCCGCCCAGGCAGTAGTAACATTTCCCGCAGAACGGCCTGAAGCTCATGATGACTCGATCACCAGGTTTCACATAGGTGACGCCTTCACCGATGGCTTCAACCACACCGGCTGCTTCATGACCCAGTACACAGGACATTGGTAGCTGCCAGGACCCGTCCACAAAATGCAGGTCTGAATGGCAAACCCCGGAACAGCTGGTCCTGACAAGAACCTCGCCTGCCCTTGGGTCAATAATGTCTACATCTTCTATAGTCAGTGGCTTATTAGCTTCTTGTAATACTGCTGCTTTCATAATTTCTCCGGGGCATGTTTAGGGCTCGATTGTAGGCACGATAGACGTGCAAACACAAATAGCGCGGCGCCTACGAGACTATTTCCCGTTTAGGCGATCTACGACAGGTGCAAAAGCTTCCATATTGTCTTTGCCGATAGTGATGTAAGAGATTCCGTGTAGTTCGCGGCGTCGTTCCAGTTCCTCACAAATGGTATCCACAGACCCGAACAGTGCGTGGGGATGAACTCGCATCTGCTCCTCGGTTAGGCCAAATCCTTGTGCGAAAGGGCCGAGCACAGGTGAAGGATCATCCATGACAAAGGTAAAGTAGGCGCCGATCTCAATTTCCAGGTCATCGAAACGATCTCCCGCACCTTCCCTGATCCACCTGACCTTCTTCTGTGTTTCTTCTTCGGTAGACATGCTGACACCATCGGGTCCGATCATCCCTGAACGATTGTTGAAGTTAAGGGAAACGATATCGGCTTCACGCCCTGCAAGGCGCAGAATCCGCGGTGAGCCTCCGCCTATCATGATAGGTGGCGTGGATACGGGCTTGGGGTCGCCTGAAAATCCTTGCCATTTGATCGTGTCGTTAGAAAGGTCGGCCTGACCATCGCTACAAAATGCTTTAACACCTTCGAGAACATCGGCAAGCCGGTCGATTCTGACCCTGGGTTCGTCCTTGGTGATACCCAAAGCTTCATACTCTTCGGTGATCCAGCCTGCGCCCAGCCCGAATTCAAGCCGGCCATTGGACAGTTTGTCTATTGTCATGGCTGACTTGATGAGTACGATTGGCAGGTGGTAGTCCACACAGAACACCCTGCAGCCAATATTGATTTTACTGGTGACTGCTGCGGCATAGGCCATGGCGGGAATGGCCGCCAGATTCTGCTCGGGATGGTTGGCTTTTTCCAGCGCAGGGCCTGATCCAATGATATGGTCGGCGAGGTGAAAGGCTGAATAGTTCAGTGCCTCTGCGCGCTGAACCTGTTCAGCCCAATCTTCAGCTGACTCTGCATTGAATGACTGAACGCCAAATCTAAATGGTTTACTCATGGTTAGTCCTTATAGTGTGTACTGTACGCCGGTGAGCTCTGCGGAAAGGTCCCACAGGCGTTTTGCCACGGCTTCGTCTTTTGATGATGGAATCGTATCAACCTTCTGGGCAGAGTGAGCCATTTCACCCCACTTTTTGGGTCCAAAATAATCTCCTCCTTGTACCTGGGTGTCGGTGGTGGCCATTAGCGTGGGAAGGGCACCCTCCGCTGAGCTGTTCATGATCAGACGTAGTGGTATGAACAGGAGAGAAAAAAGAGCTGGGATATGCCGGCCAAGTTCGGTATTCGAGCCACCGGGGTGACAGGCGACAGAAATGGCGGCTGAACCAGCTGCTTCCAACATTCTTTGTAGTTCATAGGTAAACAGAATGTTGGCAAACTTACTCATGCCGTATCGTTGCATGCGGTTGTAGCTTCTGTCGGAATGAATGTCATCAAACTCAATGCTGCCCTGGCGATGCGCCAGGCTGCTGACGTTGACGATACGAGCGCCCGGTTGGTCCTTCAGTTTATTGATCAGATGTCCTGTCAACGCGAAGTGACCCAGGTGGTTGACACCGAACTGCAGCTCGAAACCATCCGATGTGACTTCTTTCGGCGGCATCATGACACCTGCATTATTGATCAGGGCATCCAGCCTTGGTTCCCGGTTAACCTGCTCCGCGGCTTCCTTAATGCTGGAGAGGCTCGCAAGGTTGAGAGGAACCCAGGTGATATCGGCGTCACTTTTAATCGATTTTATTTTTGCTATCGCCTCACGACCTTTAGCTTCAGAGCGACATCCAAGCAAAACTCTCGCGCCACGCTGGGCCAGTACGCGAGCTGTGTCGTAGCCGATCCCTGTATTTGCCCCGGTAATGAAAACTGTCTTACCGGTTTGGTCCGGCACCGTAGATTCTCGATAGTCAGCCAATGGACTTCCTTTTGTTAGCGCGCAGGGCGCTTGAGGTGTTAATAAACTGATGCATTTGGGAAATAGCGATCTCGTTGTCTGATGTCGAATTCAAGGTGCAGGTTTGAAAGTCCGCGAAGGAAACTGCTGGGCACGTGCTTGAATGTTTCGTTCGTGTCGACGGTCCTGATGTTATCCAGCCGATGTAAAAGGATGGTGAATGCGGAGTACATCTCCTGGCGAGCCAGGGCAGCACCGGGACAATGGTGTGGCCCTGAACCGAAGGCAAGGTGGGCGCCCGCTTTTTTGCGATCAATATCGAATGTTTCTGAATCATCAAAAACAGCCTCGTCTCGATTCGCAGAGGCATATCCGACTGCAATACTTGAACCTTTTGGAATGGCTACACCGCCAAGCTCCGTATCCTCTACGGCAGCTCTCCAAAGGTGCAGCACGGGTGTTTCATATCGCAGAGACTCTTCAATGAAATTACGAATGAGTTTTTGGTCTGAGCGCATGCGATCCATTAATTCTGGACGTTGCAGCAGCAGCATGAGACCTGAACCAATGGCGTTAGTAGTGGTTTCGTTTCCCCCGGTCAGTAGCTGGTCCAGCAGGTCCTGGAGTTCGAACATGTCGAGTTCTCGCTCTGCACCATCCGGGTCATCTTTCACTTTCGCATGAGCAAGGTCTGAAATAATGTCGTCCTTGGGCTCGTGTTTTCTTTCTCCCAATACCCCGGCGAAAAATTGTTGTGCTTCCACAACTTGTTTTGCGCACTCAAGCGCCTGGGCTTCATCTGTAAATCCGCCACCAGGCGCAAGCATCGCATCTGACCATTGCTTCAGCTGCCAGATTTTTTCGCGTGGTACGCCCAATTGGTCTGCAATGACCGTGCACGGCAGAGGCACAGAGAGGTCCCACATGAAGTCGCACTTGCCCTCGTCGATAAACTTGTCAATCAGATCATTGACGACAGTTTCAATGTAGTTGGTCATGTTGCGGATGCGTTTAACCGAAAATGCGTCGTTGATCAGGCCTCGGTACTTTGTATGTACCGGGGGGTCCGTTCGCTGCAGGGTGGACACTCTTGCCCAGCCGTTATCATTTCTGAATTCTTCAGCGATATTGCGGGAAGTACCACCGCGCTCGGAGCCGTGTTTGTAGATATCGTTACTAAAAATTTCGGGATGTTTCTTGATAAACCTGACATCTTCGTAGCGACTGACGTAGTAGGCTCCAAGTTCAGGCATGAAGTAGACCGGTTTATCGAGATGGCGAATGGCCTCGAAATACTTAAATGGGCATTCCCGTGTTTCATCTTCAAACAGGTTGAATTCTAATGATTCGGACATGCGCTCCTCCTGATGGTTCAGGGTGATAGTGTCTCATGGTCTAGAGGTCAGGTGAATAGTCCTGCAATGTGCTGTTGCTTTGCAGGTTATCTGGAGTCTGCCCACCGCATTTGGAACATCATTAGCCCGAGCGCTGATCGGAAGATCGTTTTTGGTAGTAGGCGTGTACGGTCTCCCAGGCGAGCTTTCTTTCGCCTTGATCCGAGATGATTCCTTTGCGGTTGAAGTAGTCCTGTACCCCGGCCAGTGGGCGTTTAGGCGTTCGGAAATCTTTCAATATCCAGGGCGAGAGCCCCCTGAGGAAGGGGATGTCGTCCATCATCGCGAACTGAGCGTTGTAGACAGTGACCTGGTAATCCTCGGTCCAGCGATCATGTGGGCCGCCTCGCTTTCCTTTGGGCGCGCCGGCGCCGAACTCACTCATGATGAGCGGCTTGTTCTTGTCTGAATGCCAGCGAGACGAGGCAATATCAGAGACCTTAGTGTAGTACCAGCCCAGGTATTGATTGCACCCCAGCACATCAAGGTGATCGGCGAGCGGATCATCAAGCGTATAGGTTCGGATGACCTTGCCATTCTCTTCTATCTTATCTGGCCGCATAAACATGGCCGCGGTGGTCAGGCGGGTGGGGTCAAGCGACTTGGCGGTGGTGATCAAGGACTTCAGGAATTCCGTTCGAGCCTCAGACGCAGGGGTCTCATTCGCAACGGACCACAAAATAATACTCGCCCGGTTTCTGTCGCGAACAATCATTTCGCTCAGCTGGTTGCGCGCGTTGTGAAGTACCGCTTCGCTTTGCCAGTTGATGGCCCAGTAAACCGGAATTTCACACCAGAGCAGAATACCCATTTCATCTGCGATCCTGCACATATGATCATTATGCGGATAGTGCGCGAGTCGGGCGTAGTTGCAGCCGAGGGCTTTGACTTCTGCCATCAACTGTCGGGCATCAGCTTCTGAGTTGGCTCTGCTGGCTTCGCCGATGATTTCTTCGTGGATCGATATACCGCGCAGAAAAATAGGTTGGCCATTAAGCAGGATATCTTCCCCGCTCGTTTCGATAATCCTGAAACCAATTCTGTCCTCAACACTGTCGTCGTCGATTGAGAACTTAACCTCATAAAGCGCTGCATTTTCCGGAGACCATCGATCCGGCTCTGCCCCGATGGTGAATTGACCAAAGCCATTGCTGTCGGTCGTGATCAAATGTTCAATGCCAAGGCCGGGTATCGACAGGTTAACGTCTTTGTTCGCACCATTATCAAGTTCAACGAAGCCTTTGATCTGGCGATCGTTATCTGGATCAAGTTGGCAAAAATAGTCCCGGATGAAACTTTGTGGCGTCTGTATTAGCAGTACATCCCTGGTGATGCCGCCGTAGTTCCACCAGTCGGTGTTGCGGGTTGGTACGCCATCTTTGAGCCGCTCGTCATTGATCTTGGCGACGACAAAGTTGCCCGTGGGCTTAAGGTGGCTGCCAATCTCTGTCTCGAACGGTGTAAAGCCGCCGGTATGCCGCATCACCTCGACGGCATTGACCCAAACGATGCTGTGATAGTTAGCGGCGCAAAAACGAAGGAATATTCTGCCGCCATCGACTTCCGCATCCGGTAGTTCGCGAAAGTACCAGAGAGTACCTTCATACCACAAGAGAGTGGGCTCCTGGGTGTTCCAGTCCCCGGGCACCTTCATGGTGGGGCTTTGTTTGAAGTTGTATTCAGACGCCCAGTGGTCATCAGGCGTCAGGTTTCTATAGTAGCCGAATGGGTTTTCGTCTCCGAACAGGTCGTAAAACCCTGTCTCGTAGGGGTCAATGATGTAGTGCCAGTTACCGGCTAGTGATTGGTGGTCTCTGTTGTAAGGGTTTTGAATAAGGTTCATGCCCCGTAGAGTAGGGACACTGGGTAAAAAAGTCGATACGCTTAGGGGAATCCACTAAGTGAGATCAGCGATGTCCTTAACCATGTCTTCCATTGAACGTGAACTTTTCCTGTCCGCATTGCATGTTGGGATCATTAGCATTCCCCGCGCCAGCAAAGGGCCGCTGACAGTGCCTATCTGGTACGACTACCAGCCCGGTGGTGAGGTTTGGGCTATTACTGACGCAGACTCCATTAAGGGTAAGCTGCTGACGAAAGCGTCACGTATTAGCCTGTGTGCTCAGACAGAAACCGCGCCCTACCAGTATGTTTCGGTTGAAGGGCCATTTACCACACGGCCTGCAACTCAGGAAGAGTTGCTGGCGATGGCCATTCGTTACTTGGGTGAAGAGCAGGGCCGGGCGTATGCGGAGAACTCGGCAGGTGGTGGTGAGGGAAGCATCGTTGTCTCAATAGCGCCGGAGACCTGGTTCTCGGTGGATTACAACAAAATGTAAATTGGGGTCGCGTAAAGGCTCAGGGTAAATGGGAACTGGCCAGATTGTGGCAATTTACCTGGCGAGAGCAGTCGCAACAATCTGGGCATAGCGTTCTTTGCTAATAGTGGCAGCGCCGTTGTGCACGCAAAGACCGGCTTAACTCGGATTTATATTCAGAACTAAGCTCAACCCGTATATGCTGAACACATGAGTGATTATAATCAGCCACTGTCAGGTAATGACATGCCCCGGTTTGCCGGAACGGCAACCATGTTCAGGCTGCCGGCGGCGTTGGACTCATCATCGGTGGATGTGGGGATCGTCGGTGTGCCGCTCGATATTGGTACCAGTAACCGGGTGGGCGCCCGCTATGGACCGCGTCAGATTCGAGCTGAGTCGGTATTGGTTCGCCCCTATGGAATGGCGACCGGTGCGGCGCCGTTTGATTCTTTCAATGTCGCCGATCTTGGTGATGTGGCTCTCAATACCTATAACCTTGAAAAGTCGGTCGGTATTATCGAACGCCACTTTGATGCATTACTGCAGCACGATATGAAAACAATATCGCTGGGGGGCGATCACACCGTAACGTTGCCCATACTACGTGCCTATGCAAAGAAGTACGGTCCGTTGGCTGTCATGCATGTCGATGCGCATGCTGACATGAATGATGAGATGTTCGGCGAGAAGGTTACTCACGGAACTATTTTCAGGCGGGCGATTGAAGAAAAGCTGATTGATCCCAAAAAGATGATCCAGGTCGGACTGCGCGCTACCGGCTATGCGGCTGAAGATTTTGATTGGGCGAAGTCCAAAGGTGTCCAGGTCGTTCCCGCTGAGGCGTGTTGGTATCATTCTCTGGCGCCGCTGATGGAAGACTACCGAAATAATCTCGGCAGTGAGCAGCCGGTTTACCTGTCATTTGATATTGATGGCCTTGATCCATCCTGTGCGCCGGGCACTGGAACCCCCGAGCCTGGCGGGCTTACTACGACCCAGGGTATTGAGCTGATACGGGGCTGCTCCGGGCTGAACCTTGTGGGCGCTGACCTGGTAGAAGTCTCCCCACCCTATGACCCAAGCGGCAATACCGCCTTGTTGGCCGCTAATCTTGTTTTTGAGATGTTGTGTGCGTTACCCGGGTGTAAAAAAAGATAAGTTTTACCCGAACTCTTTTCCCAGTGAGCCTTCATTGAAGGCTTTGTTGGCAATTATATGCAGATGCAGGTGGAACACCGTTTGACCCGCATCGGCACCATTGTTGATCACCAGGCGAAAGGCATCGTCCACACCAAGCTGTTTAGAGACCTTGCCCGCCACCAGCAGTAGATGGCCTAATAGTGCCTGGTGGCTTTCGTTAGCGTCGGCCAGCCGGGGAATATCCTTTGCCCTTGGAATAATCAGCACGTGTGTCGGAGCCTGTGGGTTGATGTCCTGAATGACGATGCAGTGATCGTCTTCATACAAGGGTTCTGATGGAATTTCGCCATCGACAATCTTCCCGAAAATTGTTTTTTCTTCTGTCATTTATATTTCCTTGTGCTGAGTCGTGTCGACACCGCCGTAGATACATTACCGTCATTTCCAGAGTAGCGTCGAGGTTGGAAAGCCTGTCAGTTTACCCATGCTTGCCCACATCCCAGCCAGCTCCAGCGATCGTTTCAGCCGCAAATGCGCGCGGTTTATCTTCGAGTGTCGTTGCCATGGTGTCGTTCCATCGGTTTAGAAAACCAAATAACGAAATGACCGCGACAATCTCGACACATTGTTTGTCTGAAAAGTGTTCCTTTAGGGCAGCCATATGTTCAGGTTCTACTGCGTTCGGCACCATGCCGGCATGTAATGCAACTCGAAGTGCCGCTTTTTCTGCGGCGGTGAAAAGGGCGCTTGTTTCGAATTCAAAGGCCGCCTGGATTTTCTCGGGGCTGACTCCGTTTGCTTCAGCGCTATGGGAGGTGTGCGCCTGACAATAGCGGCATCCAGCTGCATTGCTGACAACGAATGCGACAAGTTGCTTCAAGCTTCTATCCAGTTCGCCACCGCCGATAATGCCTCCGGCAAAGCCTCCGAATGATTGCAGCAGTTCGGGCCAGTGTGCCATGGTGAGCGTGCTGTTAGGGACAAATCCCATGGCCGCTTCTACCGCCTGGAAAGAGGATTCCATGTCGGGGAGCGATTCCCGCGTTTTAGGTGTAACCCGTGTCATTCGATATCTCTTCTGCTTGTCAGTGGAGGCTAACAATAGCAGGGATATAGATCGAATTGGCCGGATTTAACCCCGGCCGTACTCGGCACTGGTCGAAACCGTTGACTAGCGGCGTTTTTGGTCTTTAAGCCCTTCGGTAACCACTTTCAGAATCTGGCGACAGGTCACTTGCCCAACCAGCAGTCCATCCTCCACGACGGGTCTTCTGCGATGCTTATGGTCCAGCATTGAGGTGGCAACATCCACGATATCATCGTGAGGGTGCTGGACTTCAACTTCACGGGCCATAACATCGCCCACCAGCGCGGAGCCAAACTCCTCGTCATTGTAGACACCCGCAAGAATAACTCGCAGGCAATCCAGTTCCGACAGCATGCCCATTAATGCCTTCCGTTCATCCACAACAACAAGCCCCGATACTTTGTGATCCAATATCCGAAGTGCTGCTTCGTAAACGGTGAGTTCTGGCCTGGCAGTGACCGGGTTTTTTAGCATGTAATCCTTAAGTTCTACGGAACCTAACATGGTTCTACCTCCTCATCAGGGTTGATCCTGGTCATTTCCGGCTCACTAACTAATAGCCGGTACTATCACTGGTCGTTCAGGTAAGCGCCCGAGCTACTGATGTAACCCATTCCACTACGGGTGTGGGATACACACCCAATACGACTAGCAGTACTGAAACCATGCCGAGAGCCCACCCGCCGGCCAGGGGCACGTCGATGTCATCCTCTGAAACGGGTTGCTTCGTCATGGAAAAAATGATTCTCAGGTAGTAGTAAAGACCGATACCACTACCAACCACTACGGCCGCGAGCAATTGCCACAGGCCCGACTGTACGCCGGCCGCGAAAATATAAAACTTGCCGATGAATCCCACCGTAAGCGGTATACCTGCCAGTGATAACAACATTGCGCTGAAGAAGGTAGCAAGCAAGGGGCGACGCCAGAACAGGCCCTCATACTGTGAGAGCTGATTGGTATCGTGATCCGACGGAGTGCTCCCGGACATAATAGTCACCACTCCGAAGGCGCCGATGGTGGTCACGAAATAGGCGATCAGGAAGAACATGCTGGCTTCTATGGCAAGCTGCTTGCCGCCCACAGCACTGGCCGCAAGGAACCCGACCAGCAGGTAACCAAGGTGCGCGATAGAAGAGTAAGCAAGTACTCGTTTTATCTTGTCCTGCATCAAGGCGAGTATATTGCCGACGAGGATTGAAAGCAGTGCAACCCAGAATAGTGACTCCAGAATCGCCTCAAATCTAAACCCATCAAATGACACAAAGAAGCGTAGCAGCACCGCGAAGATACCGCCTTTGGAAACCGTCGCAAGGAATGCTGTGGTTGGTGCAGGTGCACCCTCGTAAACATCCGGCGTCCACATGTGGAATGGAGCTAAAGATAACTTGAAGGCGATACCTGCGAGTACAAAAGTCGCGCCAATCAGGACAAACACACTGGCGTGTTCCATGCCAGCAGTTGCAGCTGCCATACCCTGGAACGACAGGCTTCCGGTAACGGCAAACAGGAATGCGATACCAAACAGTAAGGTGGCGGACGACACCCCGGAAAGGATCAGGTACTTCAGCGCTGCCTCAAGGCTGAAAAATCCGCGAGTCGGGTAGGAAATCATCGCATAAAGCGAAACGCCAACCAGCTCCAGGCCCAGAATAAAGGATGCAAAGTGAGCACTGTGAGCGAGTATGATGCCACCCAGGGTAGATAGGAGCATCAGTATCAGGTACTCGTCCTGATTTTCACCACGGTCGGCGTGATAACTGTATGCCAGCAGGCAGATGAAGAAGGCGCCGATGACAATGATGCTGGAAAATAGCAGCGCATACTCATCGACCACGATCAGTGGCGTCACATACTGAGGCTCCAGATTGATGCTGACCCAGGCGATCGCGGCGAGGGTTAGCACCAGGCCGATGGAACTACACAGGCAGGTCAATGCCAGGTTCCTGGCGAAGGCGATGACCATCATGACAACAAGGATCACGCCCGTCAGGGTGATGATCGGGAGCATTGCAAGCAGGTCGGTAGTGATCATGGCAGCACCCCAGCCCAGATTTTGCTATTGGTACCCGTCAACTCATACAGGCTTGCAAGCACCGGATTCACTAAATCGAATAAAGGTTGAGGGTAAACGCCGATGTAGATGAGCCCTATCATCATGGGGATCATGGCAATCATCTCGCGCATGCCGAAGTCAGGCATACTGACGCCTCCATTTTGTTGCGGATTGTTCCTTTCGCCCTGGAAAACTTTCTGTAATGACATCAGAGCGTACATGGCGCCGGTTACAAGTCCGAGAGTTGCCAGAATGGTGATCCATTTGTTTACTGCGAATGCGCCCAGCAGGATAAGGAACTCGCCAACGAAGTTCCCAAGGCCGGGCATGCCAAGCGAGGCAACGATAAAGAACATAGCGATGGCACCCATTCTGGGCGCTTCCTGCCAGAGTCCGCCCATCTCATTCATGTTTCGGGTGTGTAATCGATGTTGCAGTGCACCGGCAATCATGAACAAAGCTGCGGTGGAGAAGCCGTGCGCAACCATCTGCACAACTGATCCCTGAATCGATAGTTCGGTCCAGGCAAATACACCAACCAGCACGAACCCCATATGGCTCACGCTGCTGTAAGCCACCAATCGTTTGAAGTCTGATTGGCCAAAAGCCAGCAGTGCGCCGTAGAGTATGCCAATGGCGCCCAACAACATTGCCAGGGTGGAAATTTCCGCCGCGGCGTCCGGGAACAAGGGCACCGTGAACCTAATTAACCCATATGCGCCAGTCTTAAGGAGAATGCCCGCTAGCAGTACACTGGCAGCGGTAGGTGCCTGGGTATGTGCGTCTGGTAGCCATGAATGGAACGGGAAACCCGGCAGTTTGACCACGAAGGCAATAAAGAAACCACACATCATCCAGAAAGCCAGGTCGGGGTCTACATTGTGTCCCAGCAGGTCAAAATAGTTGAACGTCAGGACGCCGCTCTGGCCAAAGTGGACGAGAACAAGTGCAAGAATGGCGACTAGCATGATCAGACCACTGACCTGCGTAAACAGGAAGAACTTCATTGCCGCATAGGATTTTTTTTCATGTCCCCAAATGGCGATCAGCAAGTACATGGGAATCAGCATCACTTCCCAGAAGAAGAAAAACAGGAACAGGTCCAAAGAGACAAAAACGCCGACGACGCCGGCCAGTGTCCACATCAGGTTGAATTGAAAAAAGCCCGGGCGTTTTTCTATTTCGCTCCAGGAAGACAGTACCGCGACGAAACCAAGGAAGATCGTCAGCGCCACCAGCAGCAGGCTCAGACCGTCAATGGCAAATACAAAGCTGATGCCAAAACGTGGAATCCAGGGCACGTTGATGTATTCCAGCCATGGGGCGCTGACCCCATGAGCCAGCGGTAGCATCTCGACCGGCGCACCTGTAAGTGGCAGTAGTAACAGGGCAGCAATTGTAATGCTGGCAATTGATATCCAGCGTGGCAGGTCGCGGTTCCAGCCTTCGATCATCCAGGCAGCAAGCCCGCCGATGAACAGGGTCAGCATGATTAGGATCATTGTCATGGTGCCGTGCCTCCACCGTAGAAGAGTGCAATGGCCGTAATGGCTGCCAGGCCAAGGACCATCACCCCGGCGTAGGTGCGCAGCTGCCCTGTCTGGCTTTGGGTAGCCTGATCATGAAGGAAGCGGACAACATCGGCGGTGAAGTTGTAGAACCAGTCGACAATATCCATTCGATTGACGTGTGCCATCCACGCATAGGGTTTTACGATAAAGGTGTCGTACAACCAGTCCATTGCCCAGTGTGAAAACCAGAACCGGTTAAGCGCCTTACCAATTTTGGAATCGGTCCAGGGAGAGATGTCGATGCTGTGTGACAGGAAAATAAGGTAGGCAATCACCACGCCAACGATGGGGACTGCAGGTGTAATGATCGCTATCAGGCCGTCGTGAGCCGGTCCCGTCGCTGCAGGGAACACGTCCATGACCGGTATCACAATGAACCCACCCACCAGCGCCAGCAGGCAAAGAACAAGTAATGGTGCTGCCATTAGCCAGCCAGCGGGCTGCGATGGCTCTGTTTTTGCCTCACCAAAGAAGACGATAAAAACCAGACGGAAACTGTAGATGGAGGTCAGCAGGGCGCCCAGCAAACCTATGCCCCAGAGCAGGGGACCCTGCCACGCGTTCTCATAGGCTGACAGTAAAATGGCGTCCTTGGAGTAAAACCCTGAAGTGAAAGGTAGCGCCGCCAACGCAGCGCTGCCAATCAGGAAGCTCCAGAATGCCACCGGAAGTTTCCTGCGCAGCCCGCCCATTTTAAAAATATTGTGCTCGTGATGTAGCGAGTAGATGACCGCACCTGCGGCAAGAAACAACAAGGCCTTGAAAAAAGCGTGGGTCATTAGGTGGAAGATGCCGGATGCCCATGCGCCAACTCCCAGCGCCAGGAACATGTAACCAATCTGGCTGATTGTAGAGAAGGCAAGGATTCGCTTGATGTCATGTTGAGTCATAGCGGTGAACGCTGCCATCAGTAAAGTAGCAGCCCCTATGACTGCAACAGTGTTCAGGGCGAAGGGTGACAACAGGAACAGGTCGTGTGTCCGTGCGATCAGGTAAACGCCCGCGGTCACCATGGTGGCCGCGTGAATCAGCGCACTGACGGGCGTCGGACCGGCCATGGCATCCGGTAACCAGGTTTGTAGTGGTAGCTGTGCGGATTTGCCGACTGCGCCACCAAGCAGTAACAGACAGGCGATTGTTAATGTCGGGCTTCCTTCAGGCCACTGACTAACTGCGGCGGCAGTCATGGGAGCAAAATCGAGAGTGCCCAGATGCGCGAACAACAGGAACATGCCTATTGCCATCGCCGTGTCGCCGACCCTGGTGACGATGAACGCTTTTCTTGCCGCGGCGCCATTGGCACTATCTTCGTGCCAGAACCCCACTAAAAGGTAGCTGCATAAACCCACGCCTTCCCAGCCGACAAACAACAGGAGCAGGTTGTCGGCCAGTACCAGTACCAGCATGGCGGATACAAACAGGTTCATGTAGCTGAAAAACCGGGAGTAATCCTTGTCGTCCAGCATAAAGAGTGACGAGTAGATGTGGATCAGCAGCCCCACACCGGTAATCACGGACAGCATGGTCAGCGTTAGTCCGTCTACGTAGAAGCTAACGAAGGGGCTGAAGCCACCAACATTGATCCACGTATATAACGTGGTGCTAAGTGGTTCTCGTAAGGTCATGAATTCGAGTGCCGTGAGCAAAACGAGCATAGCTGAACTCGCGACGCTGCCCACGCCCACCAGGGCAACCAGTGCTTTCGGAAGATTGCCCAGCGTGGTGAAGAGCAGCAGGAACCCCATTAAGGGTAACAGCGGGATGAGGTAGATATAGTCAGCCATTATTTTACCCCCGCATCCTGCTTGCCTGGTCAACATCCAGCGAACCGAAGCGACGATGGGCTTGGAGTAGCAAGCCAAGGCCAACTGAGACCTCAGCGGCGGCGATGCTGAGTATGAGCATGAACATGATCTGTCCGTCAGCGACTCCCCAATGAGCGCCGGCCACAATAAACGCAAGCCCGCAGGCGTTCAGCATGATCTCCAGAGACATCAGGATCAGAATAATGTTGCGGCGTACCAGAACGCCCAGCAGGCCAATCAGAAATAAGATGCCCGCCAGCAGCAGGCCGTGTTCCATGGGGATAACCACGGCTTCATTCATGGTCGTCTCCTGACATAGCTGCCAGAGGTTGCGCAGTGGGCGTGTCCCTGACATCAATAAAATAGCGCCGTCCCAGGTGATACGCGCCTACCAGGCCGGCGAGTAGTAGCATAGAGGCGATCTCTACAGCCAGGACATAAGGTCCAAAAAGTTCCAGCCCGACGTCTTTGGGTCCAACGACAATCCCTTTGAGGAGTCGCTCGCTGCTTTGCAGAACATAGACGATCTCAACGAATAGTATGACGCAGAGTACGGAAGGAAATATCCACATCCCGGGTCTGAGCAGCACATGTTCAGCGACGTCACCTGATTGACCCAGGTTCAGCAGCATGATGACAAAAACGAATAGCACCATAATGGCGCCAGCATAAATCACGACCTCCAGCACCGCGGCAAAGGGCGCGCCCACCAGGTAAAAAATAATGGCTGACGCAAGCAGGGATATGATCAGGTAAATAAGCGCGTGCGCCGCGTTATACCGAGTCACCGCGAGGATGGTGGAGATCAGTGATACGGTCGCAGCGATATAAAATAGTCCCAGCTCTAGCATTTTATAGTTCCAGTATCATGGTAAGAGGCTCCTTACGTCGACAGGTGGTGCTTCGTTCCGGGCTTCACCCTTGTCTTTATCCTCGATAGATTTGCCGCTGACGTTGTAGAAGCTGTATCCATGGTATTTGCCCTGGCCGCTGATCAGCAGGTGTTCTTTTTCGTAAACCATGTTTTGCCTGTCGTATTCACACATTTCAAAATCAGGTGTGAGCTGTATGGCGTAGGTTGGACAGGCTTCCTCACACATGCCACACATGACGCAGCGCGAGAAATTGATTCTGAAAAATTCCGGATACCAGCGACCGTGATCGTCTTCTGTCTTCTGCAGGGCAATACAATCAACGGGGCAGACAGCAGCACAAAGGTTGCAGGCAACGCATCGCTCTTCTCCGTCAGGGTCGCGGGTGAGTACTATTCGGCCGCGATAGCGAGGCGCGAGATATGGCATCTCCTCTGGATACTCAATTGTGTCGGCTTTCGTGAACGTATGCCGAAGCACCTCGACCAGGGTAACCAGTTGGCTCCAGATTGCTTTCAGAATCATACCCATAACACGATGGCTCCAGTCGCGAGAAGATTGATCAGTGTCAGCGGCAGCATGAATTTCCACCCGAATGACATCAACTGGTCATATCGTGGCCTTGGTATGGCTGCCCGTAGAAGAATAAAGAAACAAATAAAGGCGAAAGACTTGATAAGAAACCAGATAAACGGAGGCAGGAATGCGGGGCCTAGCCAACCACCGAAGAAGATAGTCACAATCATGCATGAGATCAGGATTAGCCCCAGATACTCGCCCACCATAAACATGCCGAACTTCATGCCTGAATATTCCGTATGAAACCCGGCTACTAATTCGTGCTCTGCTTCAGGCAGGTCGAACGGCAGGCGGTGGCTTTCGGCAATTCCAGCAATCACGAACACTACAAAGCCAATAAACTGCGGTATCACGAACCAGTAGTTGTCTGCCTGCCAGTGAACTATATCTACAAGACTGAATGAACCCGTTAGCATGACGACGCCCATCAAAGAAAGGCCCATGAATACTTCGTAGCTGACCATTTGTGCGGCACTTCGCAGGCCGCCCAGCAGCGCGTATTTGTTGTTGGACGCGAGGCCGCCCAGCAATACGCTGTAAACGGCGAGAGAGGTCATGCCGAGAAAGAACAGCAATCCGATATTAAGGTTCGCGATGTGAATATCGGGCGCATAAGGGACGACAGCAAACCCCAGCAGCATAGCCATAACAATGGCGGTTGGCGCGAACACAAACACGAACCGATCCGCAAAGGGTGGTATCCAGTCTTCTTTGGCGAACAGCTTGATGATGTCCGCTAATGCCAGGCCGATACCGAAGGGTCCAACCCTGTTAGGGCCCAGGCGATCCTGCCAGATACCCAGTAGTCGTCTTTCGAACCAGACCAGAATTGCGGCACCGCCAAAGACCCCGAACAGGGTCCCAAAGATCACAACATAGATAAACAGCTCTTCCATCAACTTGTCCTGTCTGTGGTGATCAGGCTTGGCCGGAGTGGGTCAGCCGGCGCTGTGTAACCTGCTACTTTTTGTAATCCGGATAATCGCGCGCTTTCAAGGGCCTCGGTGCCCGGGATTATTGGATAGACGACGCAGCGTTCAGCAACTTCGTCATCCACCAGTACTGTCATGATGATGTCGCCGAACGCGAGACCGTCCTGGTGAGAGACCTTCAGACTGGCGGCGGTGGCGCTGGACATGCGGGCGTACGGCTGGGGAATCAGCGTGGATAATTCCGCAGCCTCATTGCTGAGTTCGTCGCTACCAAAGATGTGTACCTGACCGATCAGGTCGGCGTCTGCCTCTTCCGAGAGTTCAAATTCCGAGAGTTCAAAGCCTGTCAGTTCGGTTGACCCTGTGAACAGGCGAATACCGGTGGCGCCCGATTTATCGGGCCCACCCACTTCATCTTGAAACTTGTGAATAGACTGATTGGAATTCCAGCCCGGCGACCAGGTATAGGGTCGCAGGCTCGCCGGAGCTCTTGCCTGGTTGCCTTCCATGGTAAAGGCAAGTGGTGATTCTGTATCCAGCGGCTGCTGCGGTTCGTGTACGGAAACATTCGCCAGCATTGCGGTGCGGCCACTGGCCCTATGGGTCATGCGAGCAATGCGGCTTCCTTCAATGCGAAATTGTTCGTCGGGTGCACAGGTCGCGACCCCTGCAAGTAAAGCATGCTCAGCGGCCAGCTTTTGTTGCCACCCGCTCGCGGACAGTTGGTCACCGCCCAGCGCACTAAGCAGTTGGTAACCGGGTGTGATGTGCTCCGCAGGTGCAAAGGTCGCCATTGAACGCTGCGCCCTGCCTTCATTGTTCACAAAAGTCCCTTCAGCTTCAGCGAATGAAGCTGCCGGCAGAACAATGCTGGAACGCGACGCCGTTGGGTTGTCCATTGCATCGATGACAACGAGGTTTTGCACCTCATCAAGCAGTGAGCCGCCCAGGCGGGTGTCGATATCGTTTTCCAGCACGATGACGGTCTCTGGCTTGTTCCCCAGCAAGTCTTCCGCATTGCCCGTGTTGTCGATCATCGCAACGCCAATACTGTTGACCTCTGATGCACACAGGAAAATACCGGTACCGGGGTTTTTACTTGCCAGGGCGGCAGCGAGGTTGGCGGAAGCCTTCAGAATGTTTGCGCTGCGAAGGCTGGTGCCTGAAACAATGAGCGGACGTTTTGCCGCTAGCAATGTGCTTGCAATGTCTCTGGCATGAGAGGGCTTATTATCGTCAATGGCCTCGATAATTTGTTTAACCATAGAGACTATATCGTTGGGCGCCAGGCGGTGGGTATCACTGGCAATGTCATCCAGCCGATCAGTCATGGGGGAAAGAATGACTAGCGGGCTTTTCTCGTCTTGCTCCAGTTCCCGCACCGCTGCATCGTGCCATTGACTGATGCCGGTGTCGGCCGCCAGCTGTTGCCCGATATTTCTAACCGCTTGCCGGATCGACAGTGCGAGCCTGGGCGCATGATTGGTGACGTCCTCGCCAACGACCAGTATGGCGTCGAAGGTCTCGACTTCCATCATCGATGGTACGTTTAGGTTGCTGGCCAGAACCTCCAGAATAACGCCGTGCATTTCACGCTCGGTTGATGTCATACCGTTGCAGTATTGGTCGGGGCCGACGAGTTGGCGCAGGGCCTCGTTCGATTCGAGACTGGCGCGGGGCGATCCAATACCAATGACCTTTCCGTTTAGCAGAGCTTTAACTTTGTCCAGCGCATCTGGGATCGACACAGGTTCGTACAAACCATCTGCATTTCGCATGCCTGCGCGGGGAATACGCCGGGGTGAGTTCACATGCTGGGCGCCAAACCGCCCGCGGTCACACAGGAAGTAGCCGTTTACCTCATTGTGATAGCGATTGTGTACGCGGCGAACTTCGCCATAGCGTTCAGAAGTGTAAGTATTACAGCCCAGGGAGCAGGCCTGGCATACAGTAGGGGAAGACTGCAGATCCCATTTTCGGGTGTAGTGTTTCGATAATGTCTTGTCTGTGAAAACACCTGTCGGACAGACCTCTACCAGGTTGCCTGAAAATTCGTTGTCCAGTAGACCTGGCTCAGCGCGGCCAAAAAATACCCTGTCCCTGGAACCAAATGCTGCTAGATCGTTGCCGCCGGCATAATCCTGGTAGTAACGAACGCATCGGTAGCAGGTAATGCAGCGGTTCATTTCGTGGCCGATAAGCGGGCCCAGATACTGGTTTCGAAAAGTCGTTTTAAGGCCTTTGTAACGACGATCGCTATGGCCGACCATCACGGTCATGTCCTGCAGGTGGCATTCCCCGCCCTCCTCGCAGACAGGGCAGTCGTGGGGGTGATTCAGCATCAGGTTTTCGACAACGGAATTGCGGAACGAGGTGGCGTTGTCCGACTGGACCGAGAAGCGGGCGCCTTCAGTCACTGGGGTCATGCAGGACATGATGATTCGCCCCCGTGTGTCGTCGGGATTAGCGTAGCCAACAACAGCGCATTGCCTGCATGCGCCAACACTTCCCATTGCCGGATGCCAGCAGAAGTACGGCACGTCTATCCCGTTCGACAGCAGAACCTCCAGCAGGTTGTCACCAGTTTTTGCTTCAATAGCACGGTCATCGACGAATATGGTCGGCACGCCCTACACCTCTCGTTGGTAAGGACAGGCCTTACCTTCAATATGAGTGATAAATTCATCCCGGAAATATTTCAGACCACTGGCCAGTGGTTCCATCGCCCCTGGCGCGTGAGCGCAGTGGGTGTTGCCGATAGCACCGATAAACTGTGATTGTCGTTCCAGAACGTCCATGTCGTCGGGCTCGCCGTTGCCGGCCTCGATTCGATCGAGTATCTCCTGTACCCAGGGCAATCCTTCGCGGCAGGGCGTGCAGAAACCGCAGGACTCACGGGCAAAAAACTTCTCCAGGTTGGCGATCATGCCGACCGCGCACGAACGATCGTCCAGAATAATCATTGTGCCCGTCCCCATGCGGCTGCCCGCTTGCATGACGGTTTCATACTCCATGGGTACATCCAGATGTTCGGGGGTTAGGAAATCTGTGGAAGCCCCGCCTGGCAGGAACCCCTTAAGCTGATAACCCTCTGCCATGCCGCCGGCATGTTCCTCAAGAATTTCCCTGATCGGCGTGCCCATCGGTAGTTCCCAGCAGCCCGGTCGTGCGACCCGGCCGCTTGCACCGAACAGTTTGGTGCCGCCATCAACGCCCAGTCCCAGGGACTTAAACCAGTCAGCACCATTGGCAACGATATGAGTGACATTGCACAGGGTCTCGACATTGTTGACGATAGTAGGCCGCCCCCATAGCCCGCTAACCTGTGGGAAGGGCGGTTTCGCGCGGGGGGTAGCGCGCTTGCCTTCCAGGGAATTGAGTAGCGCTGTTTCCTCGCCGCAGATATAACGCCCGGCACTGACGTGTACATGTAGCCGAAACGAAAACTCGGAATCCAGGATGTGCTCACCCAGTAAACCCGAGGCAGTGGCCGCGTTGATAGCCTCCTGCAAGCGGGCGATGGCGACATGGTATTCCCCCCGGATGAAGATATAGCCGACGTCTGCAGAGATTGTATAGGCAGACAGGATCATGCCCTCGATCAACTGGTGGGGGTCTTTTTCCATCAGTAACCGGTCTTTAAAGGTGCCTGGTTCCATTTCGTCAGCGTTGGCTACCAGGTAGCGATGCCCATTGCCTTCTTTCTTGGGTACGAAGCTCCACTTCATTCCGGTCGGGAATCCCGCACCGCCTCTGCCGCGAAGATTTGCGTCCTTTAGAAGTTCAAGTACGGCATCGGGATCTGTACGGCCAATCGTTTTTCGAACCGCGGCGTAGCCGCCAAGGCTCTCATAGCGGGCAAGGTCGGTGTGACCGTCGAAGCCAATAATATTTTTGGTGAGCGGTTTATCAGTCATGACAAATGCTCCTCGATATTGTCGATGGTCAGGTCGTGGTGCAATTCGTCGCCCACCATCATTGCCGGTGCGTGGTCGCAATCGCCAAGGCAGGTTACCGGCAGGAGCGTGTATTTGTTGTCCGCTGTTGTCTCGCCGTAGTCGACATTGAGTTTTTGCTTAATTTTTTTACAGACCTTATCGCCATCCATCAGCCAGCAACTGACGCTGTCGCAATAAAGAATGACCTTCTCTCCAACCGGTTGTCGGTAGATCAGGTTGTAGAAAGTTGCAATACCATCCAGTTCTTCGGCGGACATACCTAACAGTGTTGCTATGGCGCTCAGGCTTTCATCAGATATCCAGCCTCGATAGGATTGCACGATTTTAAGTGCATCGATCGCGGCGGAAGGCCTGTTTGGCAAGTGACTAATCTCGCTTTCGATTTCCGCGAGTTCCTGTTCAGTCAGGAAGTTTCCTGGGTTGTCAGTCGCTATATTGCTCATCGGTCTACATCCGCCATGACAAAATCGATACTGGCGAGGATCGCAATCAGATCAGGAATCAGCAGTCCTCTGCTGATCAGTGGAATTTGTTGCAGGTGCGGAAAGGAAGGGGTACGAATCCTGGTCCTGTATGAACTGCCGCCGCCGTCACTTGTCAGGTAGTACATGTTGGCACCCTTGGTGGCTTCGATCGTCACACTGCATTCCCCGGCAGGAATCACAGGTCCCCAGCTGACGTTCAGAAAGTGATGAATGAGGGTTTCAATATCAAACATGGTTCGTTCTTTGGGTGGGGGGGTCGCCTGTGGGTGTACAGCCTTGTAAGGCCCGGCGGGCATATTGTTCAGGCACTGCTCAATGATGCGAAGGCTCTGGGTGATTTCATCAACACGCACCCTCGCGCGGTCAAAGCTGTCGCCGTTCTGGTACACCGGTACTTCAAAGTCGAACTGGTCATATCCGCCATAGGGCTTGTCACGGCGCCAGTCGAAATCCATGCCTGTTGCCCGTAGGCCAGGTCCTGTAACGCCCCAGTCCAAAGCTTCATCTTTAGTGTAAACACCAACACCGTGGGTTCTCTGGCGCAGGATGCTGTTCTTCATCGCCATATTTTCATACTGTTTCAGCCGCTTGGGCATCCAGTCTAGAAAATCACGAATCATGGCATCCCAACCGTTGGGCAGGTCCTGTGCGACGCCGCCAATGCGGAACCAGGCCGGATGCATGCGCCCGCCGGTTATTGCCTCGATAATCCGAAACAATCTCTCTCGGTCACTGAACATATAAAAAACCGGCGACATCTGCCCAACGTCCTGGGCGAAAGTACCGTAGAAAACAAGGTGGCTGGAGATGCGGAAGAGCTCCGCCAACATGATGCGAATGACTTTTGCTCGATCAGGCACTGCAATACCGGCCATCTTCTCAACAGACATGACGTAGGGCAGGTTGTTCATGACACCGCCCAGGTAATCAATACGATCGGTGTAGGGGATGTAGGTATGCCAGGTCTGCCGTTCTGCCATCTTTTCGGCGCCGCGATGGTGGTAACCGATTTCCGGCACGGCATCGACAATCACTTCGCCATCGAGTTGCAGCACAATACGGAACACACCGTGAACGGAGGGATGGTTCGGCCCAAGATTGAGAAACATAAATTCTGTATTTTCGTCGCGCCGGGTCAGACCCCATTCTTCAGGCTTGAAGCGCAGTGCTTCTTGCTCCTTGTCCTGTCGCTCGAAGTCCATGCGAAATGGTTCCATCTCCGTCGCGCGGGCAGGGTGATCTTTCCTAAGGGCGTGACCCTCCCAGGTTGGTGGCAGCAGGATGCGGTAAAGGCTGGGATGGTTAGTGAAGGTGACGCCAAACATGTCCCAGGCTTCACGTTCATACCAATTGGCATTAGGGTAAATGTCATGAATGCTGGGAACATTTGCGTCTTCCCCGGAAACGCCTACTTTGAGCCTTAGCTCGGTGCCCTCGCGGAACGATAGGAAGTGATAAACAATGGTGAAATCAGCAGCGGGCAGGCCGTCTCGATGTTCGCGCATGCGTTCATCAACGCCGCACAGGTCAAACAGCATCTCGAACCCGCTGTCTTTGACGAACCTGATGACTTCCCTGAGGCGTGAACGTTCAACCCAGACCGTGGCGATCTCGTCAACCGTTTGTTGTACGAAAAGGGAAGCACCCGGAAACTGTTGATCAAGTTTCAATGCGAATTCGTTAGATACTACCTGTTCTGCTTCCACAGACAACAGCCTTCCCCTTCTACTACTGGTTACTAATTACACGTGATCAGGCTTCCTCAATTCGGTCGATTGAATCCGCGACTCGTTTTTCAGATCTCTTTGGCTTGTTTTTTCAGCTTTGTAAACACGCTGGTCATCAACAACCCAACTGAGGGGGCGCCTTTCTTTCCCTACGGCATCCTGCAATAACATCAGGCCCTGTAAAAAAGCATCCGGTCTGGGTGGGCACCCGGGTACGTAAACATCTACAGGTAAGAATTTGTCGACGCCCTGCACAACACTGTAAATGTCGTACATGCCGCCGGAATTGGCACAGGAGCCCATAGAAATGACCCATTTGGGCTCAAGTAATTGCTCGTATAGTCTTTGCACGACCGGTGCCATCTTCAGGAAGCAGGTGCCTGAAATGACGATCATGTCTGCCTGTCGTGGAGTGGCGCGTATGACTTCTGAACCAAATCTGGCAAGGTCGAAGCGGCTGGTGAGTGACGTCGCCATCTCTACATAGCAGCATGAAAGTCCAAAATTGAACGGCCAGATGGAGTTTTTACGACCCCAGGCCAGCATGTCTTCAAGGTTTGTCATCACAAGGTTGCGGCGCAGATGCTCGTCCAGCGCAGTGTCGACAACGGGGATATTGGGTTCTGCCGGGGTTAGGCTCCATTCCATACTCAATCCTCCAACTTTTGAAGTGTGAATCCGGCGGGCAGTTCTTTGCGGGTTTTAACACCCCAGTCGAGTGCACCGGACTTCCATTCGTAGATGAGTGCGACGACAAGAATGAAAATAAAAACCGCGATGGCCAGAAACCCGAATACACCGAGTTCATAAAATGCGACGGCCCAGGCAAAGATGAATACAGTTTCCAGGTCAAAGATCACGAAGAATATGGCGACCAGGTAGAACTCGACTGAAAGAGGCATCTGGGCAGAACCAATGTGCACAACGCCACTTTCAAAAGGCTCAGCCCTTGCTTTTTCCATAGGCGAACGCTCGCCGATCAAAGCAGACAACGTAAGAATGATGCCGACTAAAGCAAGAATCGAGACAAAATAGAGAACCAAGGGCCAGAGAGACGACTCAGTCATAACTCACCCAGAACAAAATCGCGTAGCAGGACTACTAACAACGAGCTACGGCGATTGACAACACTCGTAAGCATGGCCATCTCCTGTTGAAGATCGCCGACTACTACTGAGATTTACTCAATGCCGGTAACTTAAAATGTACTCTTGTAAATCCTCGAACGCAACCGTAAGAATGAAATGAGTTATTTCGAACAGCCGAATTCGCCATCTCCGATTGCCGCGCAAGTGCCTCTGCGACAAAGACTCATTCGTTAAGCGCCCGCGCATACCGCGCCGCATTTTCACCCGCTAGTTTCCCAAAAACGAGACAAGGCCCGAACGATCCACCACCACCAATGTATCTATCCCCGTGCAGGTTGCCGATTGTCTCACCGGCGGCGTACAGCCCGGGTATTGCTTTCTCCTGCTTGTTCATCACAGCAGTATCTGCGCTGACCCGCACGCCGGTGCCGGTCCAGCAAACAATGGCAGGCCGGATCTCGACGCCATAGAACGGAGCGTGCGTAACGGACTGCAGGCCCTGGGCCTTAAAAAAAGCTGTATCCGAACCCGAGGCAACATCATTGTTATATCTTTCCACTGTGCCCAGTAATCCGCCAACGTCAACCTGCATCGCTGCCGCGAGGTCTTCTAATGTTTGTTCGCGTAAGATGCGACCTTCCTCAGCTTTTTGGTGTAGTACTTCACTCACCCAGTTAGCCTGTGAAATCGGGCCAGGCTTCGCCGCGGCGCGTGCCGTTTCATCGAATACAGCAAAAGCGTGACCACCCTCGTTCTGAATTAGTCCACCCAGCACAGTGTAGGGAGCAGACTCGTTGGTGAAACGACGGCCCTGTTTGTTCACCAGAATAAGCCATCCAGGCAACAGAACCTCAAGGTCTCTACCGAAACCTGGTGTCACCAGTAACAGGCCTCGATCATGGCCTTCGACAGCCGCGCCTACCGATTCCCCGAGTATAATGCCGTCGCCCTGGGCACCATCACTGCCGATATACCAGCGCCAGTCTTCGGTTGCGTGAGCCTGCGGGTAGTATTTTGCAATCATCTCTGGGTTGGCACCAAACCCACCGGTAGCCATGATGACAGCGCCACAAGTGGCCCGGTCCTCGCCAATGCTGATCCCATTTACCCGTCCATCTTCGTCGGTTAACAGCGCGCTCACCCGTGAATTCAAAACGATTTCGACACCTTTGTGGCTGCGGTGACCATCAAGGACGTTCACCACTTCCTGGCCGCCGCCTTCCGGCTGATGGCCGCGCGGAGTTGAACCAACACCGGAAGGATAAACACCTTCTTTGGCAAATTTGACCCCAAGGTTCTTCACCCACTCGAAGGTTGGTGCGCTTTGATCGCAGTACTGGCGAACCACGGCAGGGTCAACCAGCCATTGGTTGAGTGTCATGTAGTGTTCAAACATGGCGTCCGGGGTGTCGCCAATCACACCAGCTTCTTCCTGTACAGAAGTGCCAGCAGCATAGAAATGTCCGCCGCTCAGCCGTGAAGAACCACCGACCTGTTTGTCACCTTCGACGATCAACACACTGGCGCCTTCATCAGCTGCAGCAACAGCAGCCGATAAACCGGCGGCTCCCGAACCAATGACGATGACATCGTAGTCTCTATCCATTCGAGCAATATAGTGTATTTACCAAGCTCCCGTCATCCCGTTTCCTCAACCAGTGTTCAGCCATTTTATCCCGTTGTGATAAACCTCTGGCACTCACATGGCGTGAGCGTGGACAGCTAGAGAAACCCGGCTCCTTGATGTTACGATTGCGACCTGATTTTTCGAGAACTCAATCATGCGACTTAAAGGGCTAAATTGCGTAGTCACCGGCGGCTCCAACGGCATAGGCGCAGCAACGGTTCGCCGCTTCGTCGCTGAGGGCGCAGAAGTACTCATCGTTGACCGCGACCTTGACGCGGCCAATGTCCTGGCGCAAGAGTTGGGTGATGCCGTATCTGCCGTAAAGTGCGATGTTCGCCTTGAGGAAGAAATTAAGGCTGCAGCAGAATCGGCTTATAAGAAGTGGGATCACATCGACGTCCTGGTTAATAACGCAGGTTCTGAACTCAACCGTTCCTACGATGAGACAACTGTCGACGAATGGGACCGGGTGCTGGATACAGATCTCAAAGGTCCGTGGCTGGTCTGCAAACATTTTCTGCCACCCATGGTTGAACGTGGGTCCGGTAGTGTCATCAATATATCGTCCTTAAATGGACTGGTTGGATTTCCACTTTCCACAGCATACGGCAGCGCCAAGGGTGGTCTGGTGGTTTTTACCCGGGATATGGCTATTGAGTTGGCTAACACCGGCGTCAGGATTAACTGTGTATGTCCGGGTGTTATTGATACTGGCATGATGGAAAGGTGGACGGATCTGATGCCAGATAAAAGTGAGGCAAAAGACATGCTAAAAGGCACCATGCCTATTGGTCGTATGGGTACCGCTGACGAAGTGGCTGGCGCGATTTTCTTTTTTGCCTCTGCCGACTCCAGTCTGTGTCAGGGTTCGGTGCTCAGTGTAGATGGTGGGTTTACTGCCCAGTAAAGAACCAGGCTATACGGGTATTTCGTTTGGGCCGGCATGTCAGTATCGTAAGCATTTAAATTGATAAAATTGAGGGTAAAGAATGTCTGATCCGTTTCGGTTGGATGGCAAACGCGCGGTGGTAACTGGCGCAGGTAAAGGTATTGGCCGAGGTATTGCTTTGCAGCTGGCAAGGGCAGGGGCGGACCTGGTGATTAGTTCGAGAACCCAGGAAGACCTGGATAGCCTTGCGATTGAAATTGAAGCGTTAGGGCGACAGGCCACCAAAGTCGTTGTTGATGTGACTAACACCGCAGAGGTTGAAGATCTTGCGGCCCAGGCAGTCGCTGAAGGTGGCATCGACGTTTGGGTGAACAACGCAGGAGGTTTGCCGGACGCAACACCGCGTTACCTGACCAGGACACCGGAGGATCGATGGGACGCTCAGTTGGATCTTAATCTTAAGGCGGTATTTATCGCCTGTCAGGTGGCGGCTAACAATATGGAAGAGGGGGCAATCATCAATATATCCTCCAGTTCAGCCAAATCGCAGGGCAGCGTGAAGAATGGCCCATATGGCGCGTCCAAAGCCGCGGTTAACAGCCTGACGCAGACATTTGCATTAGAGCTTGCCCCCAAAATCAGGGTAAATGCAGTCGCCCCGGGGCCTGTTCCAACAAAGAATTTCAACGAATCGACTAACTTTCCAGAAGGGGCGCCGGTTGAAAAAATTATCGGTGTACCGCTGGGCAGACTGGGAACACCGGATGATATTGGCCACGCCGTCGTGTTTATGGCGTCGCCTGCTTCCAGTTGGGTCACCGGACAGTGCCTATATGTGACGGGTGGAACCTAGCACTAGACCTCAATGTGGCTGCTAATATGTGTCCGCTATCTCCGACGCCTGTCAGCGGTCATCGCCCTATTTGGCGCCCATGGGATCGAGTTGAATATCTTTCAACGCCAGTTTGTACAAGTCGAGACATGGGTCTTTGCTGCGGGTAGCCCTGTCCCACAAGCTAGTGGCAAACATTGACGCACCTCCTGAAATTAAAGCGGCGTAAGTTGAAATCGCGCTACTTTTAGAATCGACCGAAAAGCTTGGTTTCGCGATGGTGCCTTTTACCATCAGGCGTGGCGCAATGACTTTTGCTGGGCTGATACCTATGCCGGTCCTGGGCTTGGTGATAAAACCCAACTGGGGCTTTTCTGAGTCCAGATCCACTTCTCCGCTAGCGAATAGGTCAACCTGGTCTGTGCGTAACACCAGGCCCGGGGTTAATCTGGCCGTGCCGTTATCAAACACAACGCCACCACCGCTGCACACCATATTGGTGCGGTTATCGGTTTTCCTGCCAATAATTCTTCGAGACAAGCTGGAAAGAAAGTCGCCGAATAGGGCATCCAGCGAAGCGCCCTGAATTTTTCCAGAGCCCCCGTTGAAAATAATCGTACCGTTCAGATTACCCATGAGCGATTTGACGCTGGTTCCGCGAGTGTCAAAACTGGCACTAAAAACAGTGTCTTCGGATGGGGTAGCTTCGCCGACAAATAACCAGACAATCGGTAGACGAGTGCTCTCGATCGCCAAATCGAGGTCTAGTTCTGCCTGGTTTCTTCTAAGGGTCAAGTCAAGTTGCCCCTTGGTTTCTCCTTCCCAGTCGAACTCGCTTATTCTAAATTCTCCCTCGAGCAGTTGCAGTTCTAGCTCAAAGCTGGCGATGGACTTATCAGAAGTCCGGACCTCTTCCACGTCGTATCGTAATTTCCCTTCAGCCATATCGAGCCAATGTGCCGGCAGCTCGGTTGATGAAAATACCGAAGTGTCCGAAGTGGGCTGTTCAGCTGGTTTGGGGGCGATCAGCTCTGATTCTATGAGAGGCAGGTACACTTGTTTGGATTTAAGTTCCAGTTCGAAGGTCGGCGGCTCGGTATTTTGCAGCGACCCCCAGCCGGAAAGGTCAGACTCACCGACAGTAATCTCCATGCTGTCCAGGATCAGCTCCTGCCTGGTCCCCTGAAGCACAAATGAACCTTCGTAATCGCGGTCAAGGAACGTGTATTCCAGACCCAGGAACCCAGCAAGCTCGTTAACGCTGGGTCCTTTAAGAGTCAGATCGCCACTGGTTTCGCTGAAGTTCGGTGGTTTGTCGACAAAAAGTGAACCGGTGAGCTCGTGTTCTCCAACAATGATGTTAAGGCGTTGAAAGTGCAGATGCTCCTCGGCTAACTCCACATTAGCGGATCCACTAAAGGGTAAAGACGGTAGCGGGTAATCAACCCAGTGCCCAATCAGGTTTTCAATATTTTTGCCTTCAGCGTTGACTTGAATCGCGGAGCCAACGTACTGAGGCTCATTTGAAATGCGAGCTGATAAATTAACCGTGGAATTCGCGATGCTGGCTTGCAACTGCTCAACGACCCACGTGCCTTGCTGGTTTTTGAGGGTAGTCGTTAGAGAATAGGGTTTTACCCGGCTGACTTTTCTCTCTTCGTCCGTAAAAAGGTGCCGCAGGTCTTGCCCAGACAACGTCAGTTTAAGGTCGAGCCCATGCCAGGTGAAGGCTTCGCCAAAACTACCGCTGGCGCGACCCGTGTGTTTGCCGGCCCTAATCACAAAGTCGTCAAGCTCAATTAATTTTTCAGAGCCATGTACGGACAGTGAAGACTCAAATGGGAATGCTCTGACTGACCCCGGATTTTCCAGCAGGCTATCCGCAAGATTGCGCGCGTTTGGAACGTTGATGTTCAGGGTTGTGTCAAAAGAGAGTTCCGTTGCGAGTTGAATGTTGGCCAGCCCGCTAATTTCAGCAACGTCTGAATCAAAGTGAAGATCGCTTAGGGCAATCAGGTCGCCTTTTTTGACGACGATGGTGGATACACGCGCAGGTAGGTCTGGCAGCTTCACGTCAAAGCACTGACCGAAGGCCTCCAGGTTGGTGCTCTCGACAACAGTGGTAAGGTTAATGTCACCCGGAGACTCATTGATCGCGCCTTGAGCCTTTAGCTGTAAGCTGCTGCTGCGTGTTTCAATCAATACTCGTTGGCCGTTGTCCGTCAGGGTGATCTCTGCGTCAATGTCCATTGGCTCGGCGGTCAACTCGCAGGTTTCGGCAAGGGGTTTAAGAAAGTTGGGTTTGAACTGGTTGGCCTTAATCGCCAATTGCAGGCCCTCTGTGTCAGGTAGCGCTGGCGCTGTCGCAGTTATTTCCAGCGTGCCTCGATCAAGCTGTAGGTTCAGCGCCGGGATATCAAGGTTGGAACCGCTGTACGAAAACTCCCCGGTGGCTACAAAAGGTTCTGCGGTCAGTCGAAGTTCGTTGAACAGTGCGCCGGCTTCATAAAGTGAGGGCCCGGACACCAGGAAGTTGGCTTCAATGGGGTTTAGCGTTTGGATGTCCTGGGTATTACCGTCGACCCGAACCTTAAGGCCAGCGACAGTCCCGTCAATGTGAAATTCATAGGGTTCGCCCGCCCTCTGGTTTTCGATTCGGGCATTGATGTTGATGGCGCCTTCTCGCAGTTCATGGATTCCTAACAGGCGAAGGAAGGGGCCGGGATGAGCAGAGTTAAGTGTTATCTCCAGGCGGGCGCCAGCTAAATCAACCGGGGAATTCAACTTGCCCTTCGCTGTCAGTGAAAAATCGTCCCAGTCGACGGAAATATCCAACGGCTCCGTGGTTTGTTCGATATCCGGTAGGCCATAATTTCCCCTGATGTTGAAGGGTGTGCCGTTGAGTTCGCCGCTGCAGGTCAAGTCCGCAATACTACTATTTGATTGCCCTTTCCCTGTGCAAGACGCTACTTGGGCTAGCCAGTCTTGATCTTCATCTGAATAGCTGAGCTTTATATTTAGAAACGCGAATTCTTTGGGTATCAGGTCGCTTCTGGTTTCTGCGTCTTCCTCCTGGTCTTGTTCCTCGATGTCCTTGATGTGAAGTTCGGCGTTACTGATCAGCAGTTGGTTCAGGTTAATTTCGTCGCTGGCAAGCCACTGTTTGATGTTTATCTCGATGAACACGGCCTCTGCTTGAAAACGAGCATCAGAGTGATCCATATAGACATCACGCAAGGTGGCGCTGAATAAATTGCCGGTTTCTATATCAACGATATCGCCAATAATGATTTCACGGTCCAGCAACAGCGAAACGATATTTTCGATGACGTAGGCACGATTAGTGAATGTCAGTGAGGAGATGACAAGAACGCTAACGGTGAACAATCCTAACCTTTTTATCCAGCGTCCAGGACGTTTTGTGGTGATCATAGTAGCTTTCAGATTGCTGCGACGTTGGAATTTACGGGTGGGTAAAATCGCAGTTTAAAGGGCTGCTGTCGATACCGAGGGCGATTTATCTTGCAAGAAGGTTTGGGCATCGTTTTTCTTAACGGAAAAGTCTCATTTGTTCGGGCTATAGCCCAATAGTACTGATAGCCCAATAGTACCAATAAGTAGTATTTATGTGCTGAATTTTAGCTGAATTCATCAGCAGTCTTACCTTAGACTGCTTATCACTGAACACATTAGGTCAAGTTGATGGAAGTTAATGCAGAAAAAGCAGGGCTAGATGCAAACAGACTAGAAACCATTAGTCGTCACCTGATGGAAAACTACATCACGCCAGGAAAGATTGCGGGTTGTCAGGTGATGGTCTCTCGCGGTGGTGTGCCGGCATATTTCAAATCCTTTGGACAGATGGACATAGAACGCGGCAAGCCCGTGCAGGAAGACACGATCTTCCGAATCTATTCTATGACCAAGCCGATCACATCGGTTGCCCTGATGATGTTATTCGAGGAAGGTCGGTTCCAGCTGAATGATCCGGTATCGCGGTTTATTCCAACGTGGAAGGGTCAGCAAGTGTGGGTTTCGGGCGAAGGGGATGACATGGTAACCCGTGAGCCAGCATCGCCAATGACGATGCGCCACGTACTGTCTCACACCTCCGGGCTCACCTATGGCACTGGCCTTTTTCCCTCGGAGCATCCCGTTGATAAGTTTTACGACAAGCTGGGGGTTAATCGGGATGCCGGTGAAACCATTGAATCGTTCGCACAAAAACTGTCAACGGTTCCGCTCCGCTACGATCCAGGTACCCAGTGGTGTTACTCGCTGGCAACAGATGTTTGCGGTTGCCTGGTGGAATTCATTTCCGGGGTACCCTTCGGGCAGTTCCTGCAGGAACGGATGTTTGATCCGCTAGGCATGAATGATACGTCCTTTGTCGTGCCAGAGAACAAGCTTGATCGGCTCGCCGCGAACTACGGGCGTCGGGCAGACAAAACGCTGAAGTTGCTTGATGACCCGATGAACAGCCTGTACGCAAATCCAAATCGGTTCCCTTCCGGAGGCGGTGGCCTGGCTAGCACCACGGCTGACTATGGGCGTTTCTGCGAAATGCTTCGTGGCGGTGGGCAATTAGAGGGTCAGCGGATTATTGGTGACCGCACGTTAAAGCTCATGCATCGTAATCATTTGCCGAACGGCACAGACCTTGGTTCCATCGCAATGGGATCTTTTTCTGAAACCGCTTACGACGGAGTCGGCTTTGGGCTTGGATTTGCGTCAACGCTTGACGACGTGGCAGCGGGCACAATCGGTGCCGGTGACTACTACTGGGGGGGTGCTGCGTCCACCATCTTCTGGGTAGACCCCGTTGAAGATATGTTTGTCATTTTCATGACCCAGTTAATGCCTTCGGCCACGTTTAACTTCCGTGGCCAGATCAAGAACATTATCTATGGCGCTATTGCAGACTAACCGTTAGTGGCGGTGACCAGCCAGGTGGATGCTTCAAGGTTGATCCCATTGCTGTCAGCTTTTGCTGCAAACGCATTCCGCACGGCGGCGATCGCCTCTGCATGGCGCGATTCCTCGAGGGTTGCAAGCAATCCAGATAGTGGACCAATGTTGCTCTGAAACCTCATCACTTCATCCACAGTGTCGCCCAGGTGAAGGTCTTTCACCACAGCTTCTAGTTTGATGTTGGTGAAGCCAGCGCTAGTCAGAATGTCTTGGGTATATTCAGGCACCCCGAACCTGAAAGGTCCTGGCGCTTCTGGGTCCGGGGGCGGCGCATCGTCAGGCTGGAACGGTTGCAAAGCAGCACCGGCAATAGACAACCAGGGGTTGGCGGCGGGTAGTTGCCAGCAAAGAAACACCAACCTTCCACCTGGGACCAGCGCGCTGCGGATGTTGGCAAACGCCTTGACCGGGTCATCAAAGAACATCACCCCGAACCGGGAAAACGCCAGCGAGTGATCGGCGGTGTAGGCCTGGCTAGCCGCGTCGGCAACAGAGAAAGCCACATTACCGGCGGCGTTGTCTTTTTCCTTGGCGCGATCAATCATCGCCGTTGAAATGTCGACACCCCAGACTTCAGCGCCGCTGGCGCCCAATGAAAGCGATGTTGTGCCGCAGCCGCAGCCGATATCAATAATACGATCGCCGGGTTTGGCGTTAACAGCGTCGAAAGCGACCGCCGTTAGCGGCGCCATCATGCGGTCGATGTAATCTTCCACATTGACCCATGCGGTACCCATGCGACCATTCCAGAATTCCGCCTGTTCAGCATTGTCAGACATGATTAATACCCGTCCGGAACCCAGTTGCCGTGGAAACCCGCCGGCACACGAGCAGGAATATGAATCCTTGCGATCGGCTCTTTGTCGAACGAGCGAGAATCAACGATGACGATTTCACTGGTGTTGGTTGCAGGCTGGTGAACATAGCTCAGAACCCAGCCGTCGTCTTCTGACGATCCGGCAGGGTCTTTCACGAACACGGGTTCGCTGCCCTGACCGCCGTCCAGGTCGTGGAACTGTGAATTGCCTTTAACAAGATCGTATTTCACAAAGCCTTCAGCGAAAGGACCCTTAGGAGAAAATGCAGCTGTATAACCGTAGCGGTTTTTCAGGCCAACCACCGTATCGCAAACCCGGCTGAAATCGACCACACGGTCATCAAGTTGGGTTTCGGTAACGGTGCCCTTGTCCTGGTCAATTACCCAGCGATACAGCATGGGTGGTGAACTTGAACCGGGCTTCATGGTGTCTTCCATGCGGCAGACGTCAACCACAATCTTGTTGCCTTCCTCGTACGCGTTTAAAGGATGGAACACGTAACAGGGGTTGATCTCGTACCAGGTGACATCGGCATCTGTGCCATCGCGGGGCATTACGCCCAGGCGGGCACCGTAGTTTTCATCCCAGACAATCGGCAAGCCGGTGTCTGCGATCCCTTCCAGATTCCACACCGCCGGTAAGTCCATGAACACCACGTGATTCCGGGTGACATTAAAGTCATGGATCATGGTAGCGCCTTTGACCGTGATGGGCTCCTGGGCCAGCAGTTCGCCTGCTGCCGATATGCGCAGGTAGGTCAGGTACGGTTCGGTCATGCCATAGGCGAACGCTAATAGTTCGCCCGTTGCACCGCAGGTCTTGGGGTGTGCTGTCATCGCGCAGGTCAGTTTGCCGTCGTAGTTATTGGGGCCAATTGTTTCTAGTTCATCGGACACAACGAAGGGCCAGTGGCCTTCCTCTAGCGCCATGATCTTGCCAGCGTGGTGCACCACATGCGTGTTGGCAGAAGACATGCTCAGATCACCCATCGAGGCCATCACGTCGGCTTCAGGGTTCAGGTACAGGGGCGTTTTAACGTAACGGTTGCGATACCAATTAGCGTTGCCATCCTGAATCTCGACACCGTGCAGCATGCCGTTGCCAAGAAACCAATGCGCGGAATAACCGGACTGGGGGTTTGCGCCATTGCGCAGCAGGCGGCCATTTAATGCCCTTGGGATCTCGCCGGTGACTTTTAGGTTTGTTTCGGTTCGCTCTTCAAAAACGGGTGCAAAGTTATCTTTTAGCCAGAATGGTGTTTCTTCCTGTTGTGCGCTCATATTCCCTCGGATTAGATTTTTTATACGCGGCAATAATGTCAGTTTTTGTAAAAGAGATCGAATTTGGAAAAAAGCGCTAATTTTTGATTTTGGCCGGTGATAAGCCTGTTGGGGGTGAAATGGACAATATTTCCCGGGGTCTGGTCGACCCAATGACCGTTCATGCGTTAAAACCGGGGGATTATCCGGTTTTATGGCTGTGATGGATGAGTTTTGTATATCCTGCTCTAACAAAGTCTTGATCAAGCGTACGCAAGGACTGTATTGAAGATCAGCACGAGGCTAACGACCTGATTGACTGAGTTTTAGTCCCGGGGGAATCCCGGGATCGCAGTAAGCCCGGCACTTGTTCCCTTCCCCAGGACAAGTGTTGGGCTTTTTTATTGGCGTTCGCGCCCGCCCGTTCCTATGATGACCTTTTTTGCTCCAGAGGATAGCGTGTCTATTACGGCTCTTTTCAATATTGAACACCCCGTCATCCAGGCGCCCATGGCCGGCGCCTGCACGCCGGCGCTGGTGGCTGCGGTCAGTAACGGCGGTGGCCTGGGTAGCCTTGGCGCCGCGCCCATGAAGCCGGACGTTCTTCGCGCGCAGATCCAGAAGATTCGAGCGCTTACCTCGCGGCCATTCAATATCAATTTGTTCGCACCGGTGTCAGAGCGCTTTGACGCAGATGCAATACCTGGAAAGGCGGCCAGGGCATTATTAGAAAAATATCATCGGGAGTTAGACCTGGGTGAGTTGGGTACACCTTCCGGCATTTTTGGCCCGGCAGAAGAACAACTGGAAGTCCTGTTAGCAGAAAAAGTCCCGGTGATCAGTTTCCACTTTGGTGTAGAAGCGCACCATGTCGACGCCATTCATGCAGCAGGGTTGAAAGTCATTTGTTCCGCCACCACCATTGAAGAAGCCGTGCACCTTGAATCATTGGGTTGTGATGCGGTGATTGCGCAGGGCAGCGAGGCAGGTGGCCATCGCGGTACCTTTATAGGCGACTTCCAACGGGCGTTGATTGGCACCATGGCACTGGTGCCTCAGATAGTTGATGCGGTTTCAGTGCCGGTGATTGCGGCGGGCGGCATCATGGATGCCAGGGGCATCGTTGCCTGTAAAGCACTGGGCGCCAGTGGCGTGCAGATGGGTACCGCGTTTCTGGGTTGCCCTGAATCCGGTATTCCAGAGGTCTGGCGTGAACAACTCAAGGCCTCATCGCCCAGCCGCACAACAGTGACCACGGTCATGTCGGGCAAGCCGGCACGCGGCCTTGCCAACAGATACATCCAGGACATGGAAGCGCTTGAAGAGGCCCCTATGCCTTATCCGCTGCAGTACGCATTATCTGGCGCTATTCGGAAGAAGGCTGCACAGCAGGGTAACCCGGACTTCCTGGCCATGTGGTCAGGGCAGGGCGTTGGCATGCTGCAGGAATTGCCGGCCGCGGAGCTGCTGAAGGCGTTAGTGACACAGACCCGGCAACTGCTGGCAAAGCTGGCTAATTAAACAACCTATCCATATCGAACTATCTATATCGAAATTGCGGCCCAGCAGGTATACAGTGCTAATACATCTGTCGGGATCTTCTCATGGCAAAAAAGAAAAAGCTGAAGAACGAAGCAGGGTTGCTGAAAGAAGGCATTCGACTGGGTGTTGCCTACGGTGAAAATCGTGGTGTCGTCGAATTTGAAGCGACGGATTCGCAGCATGAAAAGATCGAATACATCTACAGGCTGCTGGTGCATGATCAGCTTGTTCAGCCGTTAGCCAAGCTGGATATTTCCCAGAAATCCATGGCGCACAAAGTAGCCCTTTGGGCTTCCAAGCAACTGCCCCCGGAACATCCGCTGCTGAAGGACTAACTCCTGGGGACGCGCACTTTGCTTGCCCACAGCATGGCCGAGGGGTACACGGGGCGAATTCAAAAACAGTTACCGTGACGTGAGTATCCGTTGGATGCGTAAATTTTCTGAACCAGACGCTGTCTCGACCAATATCGAACTAACGTTGTCTCTTCTTTAGTGAACGCGTAGCGTTAAACGCACTATTCAACGAACTGAACGGAGAAAACACCATGAAAGCGATGCTATTTTTCGCGCTATTGTCCGCGTGTGCATTTATCACCACAGCTAAAGCGGATCACCACGGCCAGAATGCGCCAGGGGAAATGGTCACGCTGAACCTTTGCACGCTTAACGAGGGGCACACCTATGCCGACGTGGTGAGCTTTCAAAACCGCTGGATAAAGTGGGCAAAAAGCAGGGGCATTAACCTTTTTAATGAGCTGCTGAGCCCTCTCATCACCAGTATGCCACCCAGTGAATCCAGTCTGGATTTCATTGAGTTGTCGGTCACCGACTACGAACACGGTGGCCAAATGTTGGCAGACTGGGCTGGCACTGATGAAGGCCAGTCGTTTGCACAAGAATGGGGTGAAGTCGCTTCCTGTTCTGTCCGCCTGCAACACCTGGTGATGAAGTATCAGGACATGGCAGCCCTGGCGGAAGACAGGGATCGGATCGTGACATTCACGCGCTGTGAGATACACGAAGGCGTTACCGGGGATGATCTGCGTGCCGTGCACCAGCGCGCGCTTGACCAACGCGATGAATCGGCTACCAATCTTTACTGGGGTGTCATGTTGCCCCGGACTGGTGGCACCGATGGCCGTAACGTGTTCCGGCACGCCAATATCTTTGCCGATATCGAGGCTTACACGGCTAATCTGGCGGGTATGCCGCGCCGACAGCCGCGCATCACCGACTATAACCAGCGCTATGCAAGCTGCGACTTACCAACGGTCTGGTCAAGCGAAGTGATGAGTATGATTGAGAACTAAACGCCAGGTAGTAACCAGCACATCGAATCAATGGTCACGCTCGGCGTGGCCATACCGTTGAAAACAGAACGATCATTTAAGGAGCAACAATGAAATTTTTTCTCACTATTATTTTTAGTTTTTTGATCACCGCGAGCGCGTCAGCCCGCGATGAAGCGCCATCTGGCCAGGGTGTTTTGGATCTCATTCCGTTTGCACTAAAGGACGGTAAAGACATCTCAGACTTTATGGCGTTGCGTGACTCCTTCGCGTCGACGATGGAAGAAACCGGGCCCATCTATTATGCATCGGTCTTGACGCCGTTGTTTGTAGACAGCCCGGCCACGGGTATTGGGGCGTCGTTTGACGCAATTTGGTTGGGGGCCTCACGGTCACCAAATGATTTCGCTGATGCTTTCCAGCACTACCTAAAAGAGGGCGGCGAAACAGAAAAGGCATTCTCTGAAGTTCGCACGAATGTGCAACGTATGATGATGGCTGTCGAAACGGTTTATCGCGGTGAGATGAGCAATGACGAAACCAATGTGGTCATGCTGAGCACCTGTTCGCCGGTCGGTGGCGCTGATATGCAGGGCATCGCAGCGGAACTCCGCTCGGTAAGTAAGGCCATGGCCGAAAAAGGCTCCACCGGTTCTACCTTCCTTTGGCACAACGGCATCGGCATACCTAACGGACTGGAAGGCCAGTATATTCATGCCCGCCGTTTTCCTAGTTTGGCGGCGTGGGGTTCGTCCATGAGCCTGTACAGGGCCGGAAAATTTAGTGGCGAGATGCAGGCACGCCAGAAAGTTCTGTCTTGTGGTGCGCCCCGGGTTTATTTAAGTGAGCCCTTTTACTGGCCAGCGGACTGACCGTAGATAGTGTTGTTAACGGACCCGCAGCGGCGTGCTGCTGCGGGTTCGATACCGGCCGGCACTTTTCGCCGTTCCCTGGCGGTTCTTTTCATTTAGGGTTCAGATCGGTTCGGTGTTCCGCCAGGTGCGCGCGTAAGTCGGTCGTGATTTTCAACACAATCAGTAACAGCAGAACTAGCAGGGTGCTATCAAAGATTCCGACTAAGAACCCGCCCAAGATTAACGTAAATTGCATGATCAAGATGCGGTCATAGGGCTTGCCCATTTGTGCCCGTATGT